>Ga0172379_10001572_pt1 | contig 44805 bp, 50 predicted proteins | sample GrowelOW334metaG_FD_119756 | JGI IMG/M metagenome (GOLD analysis project Ga0172379, IMG submission 119756) | Groundwater microbial communities from an aquifer near a municipal landfill in Southern Ontario, Canada - Groundwater well OW334 metaG | ecosystem: Environmental > Aquatic > Deep...
AGGTCTCGATTTGTTAGTGTAAAGGGGAACCTAACTGGTAGTGGTGCTAGATTTGACGGGTCTAGTTACTACTGCTAGAATACGGGCGTGATCTCAAGGAACAGTGCCAAATCAATAGTCTGTTGCTGTGGACCAACTAAATAGTGTTGGTTTGCAGTGCTGTTCGTAAAACTCAACCTTCGATCAACTATCCTAACAAAAATTAACACCAACATCTTTGCAAGCCAATACAAGCTCGTTGTATGAACTATGGCGATGTGACCGAGCGGTAAGGTAGTTGCCTGCAAAGCATCTTAGGTGGGTTCGACTCCCTCCATCGCCTCCATAAATTTTACAGGAGGATTATGAAAACAAAATATGTAAAAAGTTTTATCTTTGACCGGGCCCATTACCTAGTTAGTGACGGCTCAAGGCAAGTTATCTTGAAGGTGGACTATAAAAACAATAGGTATGTTGTTGAAAGTAGCAACGGACGGTTACCCCAACAGCTACGTAATGAGCTTAATACTATTGCAGGAGACCTACTCCAAAGAAAGAGTAACAGAAATTTTGCCGAGCCGGCTGATGTACAATAAAAGTTGGGATCGATGAGAATATACAACACATATACAAAAACCAAGGAAGAGTTTATCCCAGTTAAGTCTCAAGAACTGGGGATGTACGGCTGCGGAGTTACTCCCTACAAACCCTCACATCTGGGCCACGCTATGCAAGCAGTCACCTTTGACGTTATCCGCAGATACTTTGAATACAAGGGTTACAAGGTCATCTATGTCCGTAATTACACGGATATCGACGACAAGATAGTTGATGCTGCCAAGAACCTGGGCGTTAACCCACTAGAGCATTCTAAAAACATTATGGCGCAGTGCGAACTTGACTTTAGGGCACTTAGAGTAAGAACCGCAGACTTTGAACCTAAAGTATCTGAACATATACCGGAAATACTCGAGCTGATAAAACTATTGCTGGACAAGGGTTATGCTTACGTCACAGACACAGGAAATATCTATTACAGTGTCCGTAAATTTCCTGATTACGGAAAACTTTCCAACCAAAACCTTGACGAGGTCAGGCACGGGACTAGGAAAGAGGTGGAGCTGGACAAAAAGGATCCGTTAGACTTTGCTCTCTGGAAAGCTTCAGAAAACGGGGAGACTTATTGGGATTCGCCGTGGGGCAACGGCAGACCGGGGTGGCATATTGAGTGCTCTGCCATGAGCACAAAATACTTGGGTAAACACTTCGATATCCACGGTGGGGGAGGGGACTTACTTTTTCCTCATCACGAAAACGAAATTGCACAGAGTATAGCTGCCAATGGGGTATTTGCTAACTACTGGATTCACAATGGTCTCTTGATGGTAGGCAACGACAAGATGAGTAAGTCCATTAACAACGATATAGCTATCAAAGATTGGCTAAAACTCTACCATTCGGAAGTAATTCGGTACCTCATCCTTACTAACCATTATCGGTCCCACGTCCAATTCAACGCCAAAAGGTATATAGAAGCCGGTAAAAAAGTTTACGAAACTTATAAGAGCCTACGGAATGTTCAACCTTACGACGAAGAGGCTATCGATCAAGGACAGTTCAAGGACCTAGTCGCTGAATTTGAGAGCTATATGGATAACGACTTTAACACAGTACCAGTGATTGCCATGATTCACAGGGTACTAGCAGACAAAGACATGTCGCTGGCCACGAACATGGAGTTCATTAAGACTGCGGGTAATGTGATAGGTCTATTCGACTTGGAACCTCAGTCAGTCCTGGCAGAGATGGAGCAACTAGAGCTTGCCAAGGCGGGTGTAACAGCAGATTTTATTAACCAGCAGATCAAGGAAAGATTAAAACTTAGGGCAAGCGGTAAATTCCAAGAAACAGATAATTTACGCTCGCAGCTTGCAGACAAGGGAATCTCATTGTTAGACGGCGGCACAAACACAACGTGGGAGCCTAGTTTTCTGGTCTGATCGAGTACTAAATGACGTTGTTCCAGCGGTCTATGCTGGTACTGGTGTGCCAGGTAGCTCTAGAATGGAGCACCCCTGATACAGCAACTGGAGCCCATAGCTTGTACTATTAAGGTGTACGCCTCGTTGTAAAAGATTCTGGCTAAGTACTAGATGTTAAAGCTACCAATAAGACAGCCCACAGGAGTATGGAGTACAGTATGGGACGGGACAGTAACTTCCAATATTACAATGTAAGTAATATAATCGCTATGTGAATGTAGGACGACCAGATATTATAGCCGATTACTCTCATTACTATACTTTGCTCGACAACATGTATAGGATAATTAGTTCTAGATACAAAGTCCTATTCGAAATCTATCCTGATAAGTACTTTTCATCCGTAAAAGAACAGTTGAGTACTGCCGAGATGCTCGGGCTTGACGGCCCCATAGACAGCATATTCCTATCCGTAGTGCACGGAGCAGATGGCGGCGAAGTGAAGTTGAGGCTATTTAACGAGTATTTAGGGCTTATCTTTACCCACCACAATATTAGAAAAACCGATATTAACTACATTAAGAAGGAACTGAATGGCGAGCATTGCTTAAATATGCTTTTTGAAGTCAATATTATTGCAAATCTTATCAAACAGCTGGGGGGAGGCAGGGTAGAACTTTATCCTAAAACAGATGGCTCTCATAATGTTGAGGCGAAAGCTAATTTGGTGGACCGTCCTGTGTATATTGAGGCTAGCGTATTGGGAGAGTCTATGGGAGATAAAACACACCGTGAGAACATGTCCTCCCAGCATATAAGCTTCTGGAGTGGCTCCAGAAATATGGACCATGATATGGAACGTTTCAAAAATAAAGTAGTAGAAAAGGCTCGCCAGTTTAAGCCAAAGGAACCAAATGTTCTGATTTTGTCCACATACGATTTCTATCCAAACAATATTGAGATTGAAGTAGCACTCAATAAGTATTTATACCCTAATATAGGTCTGCTTATGCACTTTAAAAGGGAGACGTACATTGGATCTTTTGAGCCGTGTCTTGACCCCGCCTGCGGGCTTACATTAACAGAGCGTGAAGAACTTATTAAAATATATAACGGCAGTAAATACACTCCTCTAGCTTACTGAATACACCTTCTATTCAAGATTAACGAAGCCTATAAAGAAGTCAAAATAACAAAAGACACCAGTCTGTAAGCGGAGATGATTCTCGCCACAGCTCTGGTGCCTTTAGGCAGAACACGGGAGGTTAGTACCTCGCGCCAGCAAACACGTACGTCGTACGCATTCCTCTTGAGACAGGCCTCGCGCCTAGGTAAACCAGCGCGGCTTCATAAGAGGTAAGGCGCTGGCCATTGTCTCCCAGATAGGCGAGCCACTTATATCCAAGCGGCAACTCTGGCTTGCCCTGGAGACCTGCAGGTTCGAGTGCCTCGGTGACCGTTATGCCACCTGCGTCGTTCAAGATGGCGGCATCGCGTTCTGCTATTGTACGATACGCCCTCACTGTGACGCTGGTACCAACAGCCAGACTTGGCAAGAGTGCCCGGGCTGCATCGCGTGTTCCCACTTCGGTATCTTCGCGCTTGATAAACGTGAGATACCTCGCTGGGGAGGAAAAATGCACAACTACTGCATCCAGTTCCTCGGCAGAGCAAACCTCCATCTCCGCCAAAGGGTTCAACTCCGAAAGTCGATCCTGGACAGAACCGTACACCCTCACCACAACAGTGACTTTCGCGTCCACGGTGCCACCTCCTTACAGGTGGTGAGATTATACAGCACTATTCATGATATTCAAATGTGTGTTTGGATGTAGCTGTGGTTTAAGCTTACCAACGCTGCAGTAGCAGCTTATCTAGGAACGGTGCGCTCGATCGCCCAGGAATGGAACTCATTGTTGGAACAGCTTAACTTAAAGAATACTGGCCTGTCCGTGTAAGTGATAAAATAGCGTTGTCATGAGATTTTATGTGGATGACCGTATATTTAGTGAGTTTCCAGGCGTTAGCCTTGGCGTTGTTGTGATAAAAGGTGGGAACAACGCCGGTGACCACAAGGAAATCTCCAGCAATCTTAAAGAGGAACAAACAGCAGCCGTTCAAAAGTTAGGCAACACTAAGATCTCGGAACATCCCAAGATACTACCATGGAGGGCAGCTTACAGAAAATTTGGCGCAAAGCCCAGCGACTATCTATGCTCCATAGAAAATCTAGTAAAAAGGGTGCAAAAAGGCGAACAGATACGCCATATAAACAATCTGGTGGACATTTACAACATCGTTTCTCTAAGATACCTTGTACCCGTTGGCGGTGAGGATTTAGACAAAACCCAGGGCGACATCGCACTCACATTCGCTGGTGAAAACGAACAACCCGCCCAACTGCTCGGAGAACCTGAACCCAGAGCTCCGCACAAAGGGGAAGTGATTTACAAAGACGACAAAGGTGCAATCTGTCGGCGGTGGAATTGGAAAGAGGCCGATAGAACCAAACTTACGGAGCAGACCACAAACGCCTTACTTGTTATAGAAGCTTTACCTCCTACTACAAGGGAGGAGTTACAAACGGCCACAAGTGCTTTAAGGGATTTGGTGGAAAAATACTGCGGCGGCTTTGTAAATTCATATATCTTAGATGAAAATAAACGGGAGATTAGAGTATGAATCTGTTATTTCTAACATGTAAAGACCAAAGGGAGGCGGATAGCATTACTGAGGACTTACTCAAGAAACACTTAATTGTCTGCTCAAAGTCCACTCCAGTTAAGTCTCAATTCTTCTGGAAGGGCAACATCGATAAGGAAGATGAAGTACTTGTTGTAATGGAATCCGATGAATCAAGGTTTAAACAAATTGAGAAGGTTGTGCGAAGTTTGCATAGCTACGAACAATTTGTGCTTGTGGGGTTTCCAGTAACTCAGATGGCTGCTGGAGTAGAAAAGTGGCTTAATGACGGCTTAGAATAACTCTGGTGCGCTATGATGTCCAGGAATGGAACACCTTGATACAACAACTTGAACTTATCACGGTGGCTGTTAAGGAGTACATAACCGTCTAGTATTCAGCTCTATCTGGCGCTTTCCGTGTACCAATAAGTTTACCCAATAAGATATGGAATGGGGGGGGTGTATAATAAATTAATGGAGGAGATAAAACAATTTACTGAAGTAGGCAAAGTTGTATTTACCACAGAATGTTACATAGTAAAAGATAATAAGGTGCTGCTATTCCATAGAAGCCCGGCATCAAAGAAATTCCCTGATGTATTAATGTGCCCAGGCGGGCATGTGGATGAAGGAGAAGATGTGTTATCCTCAGCTATAAGAGAGGTTAAAGAAGAAACTGGTATTGTTGTAAGCAAAAAAGAGATAAGGCTTAAAGCGCAGGCACTACACCACCATCTTGATAGGGGGGAGGCCTGGATAATATTTATCTACCTGGTAAATCTAATAAAAGAGCCTGCTTTAAAAGAATCAGACGAAGGCTCCTTAGAATGGGTACCAATAGAAAAGGCATTGATCTCAGATAAGGTCTTTCAGCCTGTTCAGTATTACTTTGAACACTCGCTAAAGGATAAACCAGGCGTTCTTTACACCAATGTGGAACTGTCTGGAGGAAAAATTACCAAAATATTAAGTAACCAAACCGACACCGATTATTAATGCTTGTGGGGCCTCATGAGGAAACAACCTTAACTAAAAGCTGTCAGGGATATTCCAATAACAACCAGAGCCGCAGCAAATATTTTCTTTAAAGTATAGGAACGTTCTTTTAGAAAAACGGTAGCTACTAGTACATTTAATAGTACTGATAGAGCAGTGATCGGAACAATTGTGGTAACCTGGCCCAAAGTATAAGCCCTTAACATAAAAAAAATCACTAGAGCCCAGGAAATCCCAGTTATCAAAAAATATGTTTTATTACCGCTACTCCATTCATATAGCACTTGGCTTACTTTGTACCTCCCTGTTACAAATATCATTAATGCTGGTATCAGCAGTGTGATGAAAATATACAAAGGTAGGTTAAATAGCTTTGAAATTCCAATGTCTATACTTACTGCGATTGAAAAAACTAAGGCAGAAATAATTGCTAATAGGTTGTGTTTACTTGGTTTAAAAGAGCCACGCTCGTATAAAAGAATTGCGTTGGCAAAAATTACCAAGGCAGCCCCGACAGTTTTAGAGACAACAAACGGCTCTCTAAATACTAAAAGTCCGATTATGATCAGAAATACACTTGATAACTCAGAGATGATCGAAAAAGTTGAAACTTCAAGATGTTTTCTAGCTGTGGTATTAATACGGTCACTGGTAGCGTAAAAAATACAAGCAGCCGCAAGCACTAGGTATGTAGAAGGCGAAGTGGGGAACTTTAGACCAAATAACGGAGCGAGCACCAAGGCTGACAGGCCAGCGATAGTTTGCAAAAGTATGGTAGCTGCACCGTCGGTCTTAACGTTAGTAACCGCTAGCTTATAGAACTGGAAGAAAAGAATTACGAAAACCAAATAGAAACTTACATTTACCTGCCACGTGTTTATTGAGGCTAGCACCAGACAAGTATATCTCAAAACGGGTTAGCGTTATAATAAGCTAGAAAATTAATAGAAGGAGGAAAAATGACGATAAAAATTTCTGAACTTGAACGCCTGACCAAAAAAGCTCTTAAAAAGTACGGCTACAGCCCCAAAGAGATAAAAACAATCAAAGAAATCCTGCTTTACGCCCAAATGAGGGGTAATAACCAGGGAGTAGTAAAACTGATAGGGAAGGGCATACCTAAAGACCCGCAGGCAGGAGAAATTAGTGTAGTCAAAGAAACCAAGCTCTCCGCACTAATTGATGGAAATCATAATATGGGTATGGTGGTTCTTAAGCAGGCCATGGAAAAGGCATTAAAAAAGGCTAAAAGATATGGGTTTGGAATTGTTGGAACCTTTAATACCAACACGTCCACCGGCGCCATTGGTTACTATGCTAACAAAATTGCCAAACAAGGCTACATAGGCTTCGTTTTTGCTGGTTCCCCTGAGTCAGTCAACACTCACGGGTCGTATGAACCTATTTTTGGTACAAATCCACTTGCTATCGGGGTTCCTACAAACGAAGAGCCTGTAGTGCTGGATATGGCTACTGCTTACATGGCCTACTTTGGGCTCATTGAAGCTAAAACCGCAGGTAGAAGCATTCCAGAAGGCATTGCCTACGATGCAGAGGGCAATATCACTACTGACCCAGCAAAAGCGATGGATGGGGCAATTCGACCCTTTGATAAGTCATACAAGGGTGCGGGACTTGCAATGATGGTAGAAGTGTTAACCGGCCCGTTAGTAAAAGCATCTTTTACGGGTACGGGCGACGTCGCAAAGAGTTGGGGTAACCTAATATTTATTATTGACCCCGAGCTTCTTACTGACAAAGCTGAGTTCTCCAGTCAAGTCTCGCATATGGTCCAAAAGGTTAAATCAACAAAGAAAATGCCAGGCGTTGAAGAGATATTTGTGCCGGGGGAGCGGGGAAATAAACTAGCCAGGCAGGGGATGGAATCGGGAGAAATTGAGATTGAAGACAATCTTTATAAGGCTCTAAAAGAAGCTTCACAATAGGTCTGGTGCGCCCGGAGGGACTCGAACCCCCGATTTCAGCGTTCGCAACGCCGCGTTCTATCCTCTGAACTACGGGCGCGCACTCTCACGTCACCCGTTGACTATTATACCAGCACACGCTACATTGCAGACACTATGGGCAGTTTAGGAAAGTTGGTATGGCAAGTGTTGGTACCCGCAAAGTTGTAGATAATCTGCACTACGAAAAAGCTCTGTGGGCTAAAGGCGTAAGCTTAATTGCCGGTGTAGATGAAGTGGGCAGGGGAGCCCTGGCAGGCCCTATGGTAGTTGGCGCAGTAATACTCAAACCGGGCGACTTGGCCCATTTAACAAATAACGACATCTACTCACGGATAACAGATTCCAAACTACTGTCGCCCAAAAACCGCAGGGAACTTAGCGCATTTATTGTTGCTAACTGCCTGTGTTATAGCGTATCTCAGGTGTCAGCCCAAGATATTGACGCCTACGGACTTTCGGCCTGTACCCAACAAGCTTTCTTAGGCGCGGTAAATTCCCTAACTACAGCCCCGGAACATGTGCTTACCGACGCCTTTCCCATTAAAGCCTTCCCCCAAACAGCCCAAACTAACATCATAGCGGGGGACCTAGCCAGCATAACCATTTCCGCCGCGTCCATTGTTGCCAAAGTCTTTAGGGATGCGCTCATGTGCGATTTGGCTAAACTAGCCGACTACACTAACTACGGCTTTGACCAACACAAAGGCTACGGCACCAAATTGCACCTGGCAAGAATCGGCCAGCACGGCCTAAGCAACATCCATCGCACAACTTTTATTCATTGTAGTACACTAAAGTAATGCCACACCCCGAGAGTATACCTAGGACAGAAAGCGTAGTTAAGCTCTACGAGGACGTACCTGTTGAAGGCGCCATCGGCAAAGCCCTTGCGGAGCTTAACCCGCGGACAAACCCATGGCTAGAGGTCGGACTACACCACTTGCATACTCTTGCCGAGACCTGGCCACACCTATTTGGCCCAACGTTCACCAAAGCCCAAGCAGCCGTTGACGCGGGCGTAGCAAAAAGACTGGCGCCGCTGATCGAGCGGGATCTAGCCAACACCGCATTCGGTCTGCAGCTTCAAATGGCTCTAGGGACGTGGTTTACCTACGAGCGTGAACTGGCCCCTGAGTCTGAGGAGGCCAGTCTGCTAACCAGCACACGCTCCTGGATTAAAGAGCACATGGACCTATTAGGGGTAAAGGGCGCCCTGTTTCCCAAGGTCACGCTTTTTACCCCGCCAACAATCGCCGCTACCGCCCCAGCCGAGACTCGTAGCTCCGCAACTCATAGATTGGTGCGGCATGGTGGACCAACACTTGAGGAGGGGCTAGCGCTACATTGGTCTGAAAGGTATAGATCGGAAGTTTTAGCTAACATGTACCCACATGGCCACAGGCTTTATCAGGCACTAACGGCAGACATGCTAGCTACACATCCAGAGTTGGCAGGCACAAGACTGTTCTTTGAACCAAGAGCGGAAGAGTATACCACTCTCGTAAACGATTATTCACAGGGCGGGCTACTTGTTCACCAACTCATGGCAGATATCCCCAATTTTTTAACACTGGTGGAACAGGCACGGATCGATGGTAAAACACTATCGCTCGCCAGAGCAATTGAGGCAAACTATGGTGCTGGCTCATATAGAAAACTGGTGACCGGGGTGTTTTCTACCACTGCCACTGAAACAGCTGACGCCACCCAGCAACTTAGCACCGGCTCAGTATCCGGATTTGTATACGGTAGCTGTGTAATGATAGAAATGCCCCAACTGGAACCTAACGAACCTAGTGCCGTGCGTGAGCTAGCACTGTATCAACTTGGGATGGTTGCTGCTGAAGAAATGTACCATGCTACCGCGCCAGTCATGATTCACGTAGATACTAGATCCAGAGGCCTTAATTACCGTGCAAACAGGCGGGGTATGGCCTACGTCGCTAAATCTCTGTGAAAGCGCTTGTGCACATCCTTTAACTGCCGGTTGGTCACATGGGTATAAATCTGGGTGGTCGCCACGTTAGAGTGGCCCAACAGTTCCTGAACACTCCGGAGATCCGCACCTTCGCGCAGCAAGCCCGTAGCAAAGGTATGTCGCAAAGTATGAGGCGTAGCATCAACCGCAATGCCCGCCCGCAGGGCATAGCCCTTAACCAGCCGCTCAACACTTCTAGGCGTTAACCGCAAGCTTTCACCTAATTCATCGTCCACTGTCATTCTTTTGCCTGAATAGCGCAAAAACAGGGGAGTAAAAGCATCTTTTCGGGTCGACAAATACCTGCCCAGCCAGTCAATAGCACTGGGACTTAGATACACTACCCGCACCTTACGACCCTTGCCAATAACAGCAAATTCACCCGTGTCAAGATTGATACTGTCAACATTTAGACTGCATAACTCCGACACACGTAGGCCCGTGGAAAACAACACTTCTAACATAGCGCGATCCCGCAACCCCGAGCGTTTATTTAGGTTTTGGACGTCAAACAAAACCTTCATCTGATCGTCGTCCAGCACCCTGGGCACCCGCGGATCGGCTTTGCCTAAGGTAATTTGCTCCGGCGGTAACACCGGTACTTTTTCCTCTACAATCAAGTACTTTAAAAACGCCCTAACGGCAACCAAAAAAGTATGCTGGGTAGACCGCTTAAAGGCTTGGTGAGATTTAGTGCTGATCCGGCGATTCAGGTCTAGCCGATACTTTCTAATCAACTCGGTGTCAATGTCAGTAAGTACCAGTTCTGAGCGCTGTAAGTAACTGTGCATCCAGTCTGTTAGATCCGTCAGGTAAAAGTGGTACATCTTGATAGTGGTCTGACTCAAATTCCGTTCGACTTCACAAAATTCCAAATACCGCATCATGTACTCAGCCAGGGTCCTGGGGTTTCTTGGCGTCGCAGATGTGGTAATAGATGTAGTCTTTTCCATAAAAGTAAAGCCTGGGGCATTCTGGAGCCTCCATGCCGGTTGTTGCTGTAGCTACGCCATCTGCGCCCTACAACATGCTCCCATTGTATACCATTTGCTACTAAATAGGCAGTGGGGGAAGCCGGTGCGGAAATAACAACAGGAAAAACACCGTAGGATAAAGAAACGGCCGTAACCAAAAAGGGAAACGCCTAACTTATATTCGGCGATAGTTTTAACTAGCACTAGATAATTAAGTCCATGCTAACCACAAGCTAAAATGTGCGCGACTAATCAACGGGGCAGGATAGAAAGCGCCACTTTGTAGACGTCGTATTATGTATATTTAACGACATTAACCCTCGGAAAGCCGGCATATACGGCAAACCGTATAAACTAAGGCGACTAGGGTCAGACAGGGAACAATACCAACTAAGTACTAGACTGATTAGGGTAACTTGCCCACAGCACCATACATAGTTTTTGCAGCGCATCCGGCCATAAGCCGCTAGCCCCCTCGGTCCTGCAGGTATCCCGCAGTCAGAGGCGAACTTATCCACCGACTTCACGCATCAACAGTGTATGACAATCTTACGAAGATAAGTATGACAAACCTACATATGCTAAAGTATGACAGGCTATTAGCAGCATACCCTATAGTATGCCAAGATCGCCGGACTACTCCCCTGCCCTGCCCTACCTGCGTACTGTTGTTACGGCCTAAAAACCACCAGGATACCCAGAAAAATGGCGCAGATTAGTACATAGTCACGAATGCCTTTTCTACTCAGTTCGTTTTTCAAATACAACTGAATGTAGCCTAACCCAAACAGAAATACTGACGCTATAAAGATACCCCGCAAAAACGACTCCGTAGCAAAAAACAAAACCATACACGCTGCCCACCCTACTAACAGTGTACTTGTAAGGCACAAAGTCAGTGCCTCAAGGTACTTTAGTTGCTTGATGTCCCGATCGCTCGAATAGACCCACAGCAAATACTGATAAAAAACGTATGCGCAAAGCATAATGAGCGCCACCTGAATCAACGGCTGGAGCGCCGTTTTAAAAATGCTTGTAAACAAAATAAGTGAAACAGCTAGGAGTACAACCTGTACCCAATTGAGCGCCACCCGATATACCGGAATGCTCGTTTCCCTGCTCCCCACAACCAGAAGCACATTATTGAGTAAAAGAAGTGTGTATAGCAGACTCACATTGAACAGGCCGGCTAAGATTTTGATAGCCAGAGATAAATTGGGAAAATACACAAACAACATAAAGCATCCGACCGCCAGCATAAACGGCATAACACCGGTGAAAAAAACCATCTTCGCTCCCCGACTACCACCCCCTAGATACTGAACAAACAATGAGCTCAAAACGCTCACCAAGGCTATAAAAACAACGTACACCCCCAGAGACGCTGGATAAGGCACGCTCCCCGAGCTTACAAAACTCGCCGCTAAGCCGTAGCACACACCTATCAGGGCCACTGATAACAGAATAAAGCGAAGTTTCTTTAGATTTAGACTGTCCAACACTAGGCCTGTCAGTCTCATAGTTACGACTTTATCACACTTTTTGCAAGATGGCATAACGCCATCGCTACCGCATCGTTAGCATCATCCGGCTTTATCTTCTCCGCCAACCCTAGATACTTTTGTACGGCATCCTGCATAGCGCTCTTTTCCGCTCGGCCATAACCAGTCAATACAAACTTAGCCTGCAGGGCGGTATATTCAAACACATCAATGTCGTACTCCGCACCCGACAAAAGTGCTATACCCCGTGCCTGGCCTACGCTCATAGCAGTTTTGGTGTTAGTATTAAAAAACAGCCGTTCTACTACCATTAGGTCGGGTTTGTACTTTTTGCACAACGAGCCAAGTTGGATATGAATGTAGTTAAGTCTTCTGTGCATCTCGGCATCTTTCCCCGTTGTCACCACGCCGCAAGCAATAATCTTAGGTCGGCTTGTTGGTCCAACTCCTTTGCTTGTTTGGAGAAAAGCATACCCCGTCTTGGCAGTTCCAGGATCAATACCTAAAATAATCATAAGGCAGCCAGCATCTCGTCGCTAAGTTTAATGTTGGAGTACACGTCAGACACGTCATCATGGTCCTCCAGCACGTCTACCAGGTTAAGGATGCTCCGTGCTTTAGCCAAGCTGTCCACCTCGATCTCAAACGCCGGATGCTCCAGGTCGGTAAAAATATAGGCTGTACTTCCTGCGCCACCCAAACTTCCACCATGTCTACTAAAGATGTTGCGCAATTCTGCCACCGTCCTATTCCTATTATCCGTTAGTGCGCGCACATAAAAAGCTACGCCTTCTGGCCCGTAGCCTTCGTAAACCACTTCCTCGTACTGTGTACCCTCTCCCCCACCGGAGCCTTTTTGCACTGCGCGGTCAATGTTGTCTTTGGGCATGCGGGCTTGTTTGGCTTTTTCCAAGGCCAGCCGTAACAACGAGTTACTTTCGGGGTCGGCACCAGCTCTAGCCGCCACTGTTATAGCCCTGGTCAGTTTGGTAAAGATCTGGCTCTTCTTAGAGTCGTTAATAGCTTTGTCACGTTTTATGGTTGACCATTTGGAATGTCCGGACACGTTAGTATGGTAGCATAAAAAACTGTGCTTGACATTACGCCCACATCTGATACTTTACTAGTCATGCACTTTGATGCCACCAACCCTATGGACTTAGAGCAACAGGCAGTTAAGGCTGCTGTTGCAGCAGATTGGCCGACTGCCAGAGACCTTAACCTACGGATTTTAACTCTAGAGCCTAACGCCGTTGACGCTAAAGTGCGGTTGGGCAAAGCCTACCTGGAGCTGCGAGACTACACTAAGGCTAAAAAGTATTTTAGGGAAGTATTGGCGGTCGACCCCATCAATACCGTGGCACAAAAAAACTATCAGCTGGCCAAGGAGGAAAAACACTCCCCCGCTACACAAAACGGCTTCAAAAATCTCATCAAAGAACCGGCCACCTACGCAGAAGTCCGAGCTGACATTATAGCCAAGGGTTTTACTGCGTCAAAAATTGCCACCGGCGCCGTTTTTGTGTTAAAAGTGCTGGCTGCCCAAACTAAGGTCATATATAGCTACAAAGACCAGCCAATCGAGCTGGCTGTTATTACTGACGCCAAAATGCATAAACGCCTTAAGGCCGCTAAAGATCAGGGAGCTACGCTATCCGGGACTTTTGTCAAGGGCACAGACAAGGAATTAACCGTTTTACTTACCTCGTCGCTGCCTATTTTTGACTGTGAACGACAAGAGCTCAAGCCCTACACCAAGCGCGATTTCATGGATTCTGACAACGAGCCCCCAGAACCGGTGATCGAAGACAACTAACTCCGGAGGCGGTAGCCTATCTTAGACTCTGATCGGTTTTTACCTTGTGGGCCTCTTCCTGTTTTTGCGCGTCTTTTCTAAACCTTTTTAGCGCCAGCGTACAAAACTCCGGTTTTACGGCGTCGGCAGGAACCAGACCATACATTGCCTGGCCCTCTTTAAATTGATTAAAGTCCACTGCTGTCTGCGACACTTTAATAGTCTGGCCATCCGGTGTCCGTAGCACCCACAACCCACCGGCATCCTTAACCAACACGCCGTCAACGTCTTTCCTGGCTACCTTGACAACCTGCCTAAACCTGTCATTTTCCCCTTCTTTATACATCTCCAAGGTATCTCCGTACACAAGCTCGCTCTTGGCCGCATAATTCGGCTGAACCAAGTACCTTTGCCCCGCCTTGGTCAGCATATGTGTACCATCAAACAGCCCGGTAGCGCTGGCCGCTACAGTAACCGCAGCCTCGGTTTTAGGGGTAGGGGCTGCTGGGATAGCCGGCGCCGGTTTGGGTGCAGTGTAGGGCGGTGTGGCGCTTGGCTTAACCGGCGCGACCGGGCTTGCCGGTGGCACTGAGTAGGTGGCGCCGCCTTTTACGTCGTACGAAATCGCCATCCCCTTGTCAAACTTGGTATCCACCCACTTACGCACTTTATCTTCCACTGTCTGGCGGTCAACCCCATACTTTTGTCTACTTAGCTCCAGCACCCACTGCTTGTTGTCACTTTTTGGCACAATACATTCACTTTCTACCCACGGCAGTAAAATCTTGGCGGAAAAAGGCAGCGAGGTCATACCGTTGATCATCAGCTTTATATACACATGAAACCTCTCCAACGAAATAATGTCCGTATCGGTAAAATTAGGTGCAAACTCCCCTGCCAAGGCCTTAGCATCCGGAGTACCTAACGAAAAAGCGGCAATGGTACCTACGTTACCAAGCACGGCCTTTAGCAGCTCTTCCGGCAGCTGCGCAGTGTATTGGTGGGTTAAGTACAAACCCAGACCATATTTTCGCGACTCTGACAGGATGGATTCAAAACTCCCTGTTGCAAAATTTTGAAACTCGTCTACATACAAATAAAAGGGGCGGCGCTGCGCGGAAGGAATCCTGGCGCGCTGGAGCGCAAAAAACTGAATACGCGACACCAAAAGTGCCCCCAACAGATCGGCGTTATCCTCACCAATTTTGCCTTTGGACAGGTTCATCAGCAAAATCTTGCCGTTATTCATGGCCCCCTCAATGTCAATAGTGGACTTTCTTTGCCCTAAGATGTTTCTAATAGTGGACGACGCTAAAAAGCGGTTGACTTTATTTTGAATAGGCGCAATAGACTCGGTAATAAGCTTGGGATTGTTTTTCATATTCTTAAACTCTGTATCCCAAAATTTTGCCACCACCGGATCTTTAACGTTATGCAAGATAAAGTTACGGTAGTTATCGTCTTCCAGCAAGCGCGTAATACCCAGCATGGTGGTTCCCTGCACCTCCAGAAGCGTAAGGATGGCGTAATTAAGTAAGTACTCAAGTCTAGGGCCCCAGGAGTAATCAAAGTGGTGCTTTATGGCTGAAACCAGTGCGGAGGCTAGCAGGTTTTTCTGGGAAATATCGTTAAGCTCCAGTAAGTTAAGCGCCACCGGCATATCCGTGTCAGACGGATCAAAGTAAATTACGTCGTCCACCCGTTCTTTAGGGATACGCTCCAGTACTTTGTCCACAGTCTCACCGTGCGGATCCAAAACCCCCACGCCTGCCCCATTAGCAATGTCTTGCGATATCATGGTTTCAAACAGGGTTGACTTGCCTGTACCGGACTTGCCAATTACATACATATGTCGCAATCTGTCGTCGCCGTTACTTAGCCCAAACCGTACCTTTTGATCTCTAAAAACCGTGTCCGCAATATACACACAGCCCTGCGTAGGCAAACCCGCCGGCGGTTCAGCTTTTTTGGAGTACGACCAACCAATATTAGGCGTTTCCACAGTCTGCGACGGCAAGTGATACAAAGACCCCAGCTCCTCTACGTTTAAAATGTAGGCCTTGGATTGGTCAAACACCCTGTCCACAAAGTCGGTGTAGGCACGCTCGCCTACTATAGTTTCGCCTACTATCAGGCTGTTTAAGTTAGTGGTGGAAAACTGGCTTAGCGACGCCACTGCCGAGCGCATATTCTGTTTGGCGCGCACAGCGGTTTTGGCACTCACCAAAAACCGCACCTGAGATATAAACCCCATCTTTGCCATTTTATTTTCAATGGAGTTTACTTCCATTTCCTGAACAATGGTAAGTTTAGGCATCGGCGCAGAAGTCTTGGCCTCTCTAGCACCTTCCGTGCTCGATGCACCGCCAAAAATTGTGGCTGCCTCACTTATAACTTTAACCAAAATACTCCAAAACTCTACCAGGATTAGCGCCAGCAGATTCTGGGCAGCCGAGGATTCCTTAGGATTTTTGCCAGTTTTCATAGTAGACACGTAATCGTTGCCCTCCTTTTGCCACACGTCGCCAATGGGCTGCACCAGAATTTGAAAGCTTACAGACTCCCCTTCCTGCAGCTGCGACATGGCAGAAGTAGCAGACGACATGGTGTCAATTTCTAAATCGTTGTATGTTTTTAGCGGAAAGATGTAATTTTTTAGTTCCTCCAGCTTGGCCATCTCCCAGTACTTGTCGCTGTCGTACTCCCCAAAGTTGCTATCTACCACCACAAGCTGGGCACCCGGGTAGTTGGCATAGATCTGCCCTTCCAGATATCCCGCCGACTTTTGCGAGCACAACGCGTAAAACTTAATGCCCAGGCCCGGCCTGGAAATAATCTCCAAGCTAAAGTACTCGCCTTCCTCTACCTTGGACTTTAGCAAGCCGTGGAGTGAGGCAAAAAAGCTCTCCATAGCCATAGCTGAGGACTTGTAGGTAGCCTCTTCGTCGTTAATCTTAGGAACCTTGATTTCAAAAATAGTCCTGTCCTGAGTAAAAGTAAGACTTTTGGCAGTCCGCTTAAAACGCCGCACCACAAACCTAAGTGCGCCATACGCCAAAATAGCTATTACAGCAACATACACGATAGTCATAAAGACCACAAAACCCCCGCCGAATAAGCGAGGGTTAGAAAGGAGAGACTAGAAGTAACTTTATTATAGTCTAGCCTGAATGTCAAATCCCACAATTATAGTTACATCCCCTCTCTCCACCGCGTGCTCACCAGTAGCGCTTGCGGATCTCTTATCCATAACCTGTAATTCCGGAAAATAGTCCAGTAAGTACTTAACGGTGGCCGTACTGGCATCGTCTGTAATCAAATAGCTGCTGTGATACTCGTTGGCCGCGTTGGCCGTAAGGGCTACCTGCATACCCATATTCTGACATGCATCGGCCACCGCCCGCGCTACGTTACTTACCCCCGTACCGTTTAAAATAACTACCCCCAAGCTTTCCTTTGCTACTGCCCCGTTGAGGGTGATGTCCCGCAGCTTTAAGTTTACATCCGCCACATCCGTAGTAGTTAGTTCCTCAATGTTCTCCGGGCGTAAACCTCTAACAAACACCACTAGTTGATACAGTTCTTTGGCCGATAGGTTGGTTGCCACATCCCGCGTAAGCTTCTTGTACTGCCATGGAAACAGTAGGCTAACATCCTTAGCAAATACCGACTTTTGGATAGCATCAAAAGTGTCGCCGGAAGCTATAACATACCGGTCAATGTGTATGTTGAGGGTTTTAGTAACGGATTCTATTAAAAGTGCGTGTTTAGTACCGCCGTAGTTCAGCGACTGGCCAATCTCCAGAACTTTAGCCAGCTCTTCTTCACCAAGTCGCCCCGGTAAGTCAACTTTGGTGGTAGTCGGGATAGTTAGTGCATACAGCTTAGCATCAGTTCTTTGCACCACAAGTAACTTTAGCGTTCGAATGGCGTTTTTCTGATCCTGCTCTACTACTAAAAGGGAGTAAATATCTTTGTCGGACACTGCGCTAGATTTGGAGCTAAAGGCAGAAACAGCCGGGGCACTCAAGGTTTTAACTACTAGCAGCCCCGCCAGCAAAACTACCGAACCGAGCACCAATACAGCAGCCTTAGCCTTTGTGTTTCGTCTCTTTACATGCAATAGACGTTTTTTTCTCTTTTGGGCAGTACCAGAACGCACATATAGTTTCTACCACACTATCTATTTTTTGTGAAGAGCGCGGTGGGTAAACTATCTACTCACAGCAAAGAAGTAGGTGACTCAAACACACGCTCTTTTCCCTGCCAATCAACAAAAGTCAACCGCTTGGCGTGCAGCATCATGCGGGGAAAATGGGCCTGTGACAAACTTAACAGCGCTCTGGGAGCGTATTTGCGATCGTTTACCACCGGATGCCCTAACGCCTTTAGGTGAACTCGTATTTGGTGTGTTCGCCCTGTTTTGGGTACAACCTTAAGGTACGAGTACATCACCTGGTCTATGCGGGGTCGCGCTACAACCCAAAACGCTGTGGTTGACTGCCTGCCCAGAGGATGGATGCAGTACAGCAGCCCATTGTTTTTGGCCCGGTGGATAGGTGCGGAAATCTCAAAGCTATCCTCGGTAACAGCGCCGTATGCCAAAGCCTGGTACTCCTTGTGTATTCTTCTGTACTTAAACAGGCCTTTGAGATAGTCAAAAACCTCCTTAGTTTTGGCAAGTACCAAGAGCCCGGAGGTTTCCTTGTCCAATCTATGGACAATACCAAGTCTTTGTTCAAATTCATCCTCCGCTCCTCCGTGAGTGGGCTGCCATGTGTAGCGCTCTTTTACCCAATTGCGCACACTCGCCGTATCGGGCTCATCCTCAGTCACCACACTTAGCCCTATAGGCTTATCTATCACCACTAACTCGGCGTCCTCGTATAAGATGGGAATAGTAAGGGTCATGAATACTTCTGTAAAACGGTCTCTATCTCGGTAACTAAACGCTCGGAGGTAAGCTCTGACTTTGCTAACAACCCGTCGGCCCCTAAGTCAAAAATCTGGTCCACATCAAGATCGCCAGCCAGGCCTGTAAGTGCTATAACAGGTTTGTCTTTAAGCCGATCGTTGGCCTTAACCATCTTTAAAACCTGCACGCCGTCCTGCCCGGCCAGCATAGTGTCCAGGAGCATTACATCCCAGTCCTCGGCAAACACCTTCTGCAAGGCTATTGCCCCGGTCTCTGCACAACTCACTGCGTAGCCGTTGTCGGTTAAATACCTGGTATACCGTAGCCTAAGCTCCTGCTCATCCTCTACCAGCAGCACCTTACGAGCCTCACTTACCACCGGCTTGTCTCCTCGAGCAATCAAAACACGTAGTGGCTTGCGGCAAGGCTCTCAGTCGAGCTAAGTCGATAGGCTGTTTGCAGACTTCGCACACCCCATAAGTCCCTATCTTTACCTTTGCCAGAGCCTTCCTAATCTCATGGCGGGCGGATTGAATTAAGTCAAGCCTGGCCTCCTGGATCGTCTTTTCAACATCACCCGAAGTTACATCTGCACCCTCGGACCCATCGGCGCGCTCTTCATGCATGTAAGGATCTGACTCCTTAACCAATTCTTCCTCTTTGTTAAGTTCGCTGTTCCGTCGCCACAACTTAGTTACAAGATCCCTAAAGATTGTGGGAGGTACTATGAGTGCTTTTAGATTTGCCATAAATGCTCCTTAACCTAAAAATTAGAATTACCACAGAGAGTGTAAACAATAGGCCAACAAATATCAAGTTGTGATCTTTGGGCAGGAACAAAAGGGCGGCCAAGCAAAACAGCCCACCCACCAGGCTAAACTCCATCCCGGACCGTAAAAAACCGGGCCGGTATCTCCACAAAGCATAGCTGGCTGCAAGGAGTGCGCCCGCTGCCAAAAGGTAGCTTAGCCTAAATTGACTCCTAACGCACTCGGCTACAAGCCAAAAGGCCAGTACCACAACGCAAGACGTAGCCAGGTTATCTAGCACTCTATATACCGACCACTTGTAGCTAAGCGCCACCAGTGAACAGGTAGCTATAAACCCAAACAAGGTAACGTACGGATTCAGGTTTCTTAGGTCAACACCCAACTGACCGCGACTGAGTACGTCCACAAGCGAGCCCACACCTAACCCGCCTAAGAGTCCGTACAGCACCAAATCAAAGACTTTCTCCTGATTAAAGCCGTCCTTCTTAGAGCTAAACCAAAAACTGTACAACCCAATTAATGCAGGTAGTGCAACATACAAAACTGCTAGAAGTGTTGTTAGTATTGTCATGTTCAGGCTTTGGCCAAATAGTCACCTGTGCGTGTATCCAGTTTTATGGTATCGCCTATTTTAATAAACATCGGAACCCTTGCCTTGGCGCCATTTTCCAGCTGAGCATCTTTGTAGACGTTGGAAACGGTGTTACCCTTAAAGCCGGGCTCGGTGTACGTCACCTCAAACACCAAGGAATTCGGCAACTCCAAGGCTATGGGCTGATCCTCAAAATACAGTAGTTGCACGCCAGCGCCCTCCTTTAAATACTTGCTCTGCTCGCCTACCAGGCTTTCGGCTACGCTAAACTGGTCAAACGACACGGGATCCATAAAATTATACCCGGCGGCGTCTTTGTAAAGATACTGGGCATTCTTTCTATACACATCCGCTTCAGACACGCTATCACTTGCCTTGTAGCCTTTTTCTATTACCGATCCTGTAAGCAAGTTTTTGGCAAGTACCTTAACGTTTGCGCCCCCTCGAGCGGATTTAATATGGTCGTATTTTACAACTAAAAACGGAACTCCGTTGTCCTTAAAGACTTTCCCGATTTTTAACTCTGTTGCTATCATATACGCGGTATTATACCACTCAAACCGCGTCCCTCTGGTGCCGTGGGTGGGAGTCGAACCCACACAAGATTGCTCTCAGTGGTTTTTGAGACCACCGCGTATGCCATTCCGCCACCACGGCCTACACTGCCACTAGTTTGGGGTACTGTGTGTGGATTATAGCCTTGCCGCATCACCCACGCAACACTGCGCTTATTTGTCCTTTAGTTTGTTTTCGGCCTCAAAAAACCTGGTGCGATCCGCCTTAAAGAACAGATCTATCTCGCCGGTCGGCCCATTTCTATGTTTAGCAACCAGCAGCTTGTGGTTGATCCGGTCTTCCTCGTTTGGCCGGTACAAAAACATCACCACATCCGCATCCTGCTCAATGGACCCCGAATCCCGTAAGTCGCTAAGCTGAGGCCGCTTATCCCCTCCCCTAATTTCTACTGCCCTGGACAGTTGGGACAACGCCAAAACAGGGATTTTTAGCTCCCGAGCTAAATTTTTAAGCGCCTGCGATATTTCAGAAACTTCCTGAGTGCGGCTCTCAATATACCTACCATGGATAAGCTGTAGGTAGTCAACTATAATCATATCGATCTTTTTATCCATGTGGAGCCTGCGGGCCTTAGTTCTAAGCTCTAAAATACCAATGCCCGGTGTGTCGTCAATATAAATTGGCGCTTCCGCCAACTCCCCCGCGGCTATGCCGTACCGCTCAAAGTCCTCTTCCTGCAGATTGCCGGTAGTGATTCGCCAGTTATCAATATCGCCCTGCGCGGAGATCATTCTGTCTACCAACTGCTCCCTGCCCATTTCCAGCGAGAACAACCCAATGGACTTATTGTGGGCGGTAGCAGCATACTGGGCGCAATTGATTGCAAACGACGATTTACCTACCGAAGGCCGGGCCGCCAAAATGATTAAATTCTCTTTCTGAAAACCGGAAAGCATTCTATCCACGGCTTTAATGCCGGTTGGAACGCCCCGTAAAGCGCCTTTAGTCTTTGACATCTCGTCAAGGCGCTCAAAAGTAATCTGGAGCGTTTGGGCAATGGGCACAAAGTCCTGATGCAGCCTATCTTGGGAAACTGCGTACAATTCTTGTTCAGCCTCATCTAAAAGCCCGTCAATCTCACTTTTGTCAAACGCCATTTCATTAATTTTGGCGCTAGCGCTAATTAGGCTTCTGCGCAATGCCGTATCCTTAATAATTTTTGCGTAGGCTTCTACGTTGGACGCGGTAGGAACAAAGTTAACCAGTTCGGTAAGATACGCAATCCCGCCTATCTCTGTAAGGGCCTTCTTGCTCTTTAATTCCTGGGGCAACGTGACTAAATCAATCGGTTCACGTTTTTCATATAAGTTGATAATGCAGTCGTAAATAACGGTGTGGGCGCTTTTATAAAAATGGGAAGGTTTTAGACTTTCTACTACCTTAATAATGGCGTTTTCGTCAATTAGCAATGCGCCCAGCACGGACTTTTCCGCATCCAAATCGTGCGGAGGGACCAAAGCGTGCGCTGGCTGTGTTGTCTGTGCGGTCATAAGTTACTAAACTACTTAGTGTTGCTCAAGCACTATAACTTGAGTTTCAGCTTCGGTGTCGGTGGCCGAGATTTTTAGACTAGGCGCTCTCTTAACTGCACCAGTGTCCAAACCCATCTCATCCAAAAACTTGTCCAAAGTCGCAATGTCGGTAAGCTTTGAACCGGGCAGCATGTAGTGCATGGGCACAACAAACGCAGGCTCGATACTTGCAATCACTTTGGACGCCTGTTCCGCATCTAGGGTGTATACCCCGCCGATCGGGACTAATAAGGCAGTAACCTCGCCAAACTTTTCCAGGGTAGCATCGTCCAGCGTGTGCCCCAAATCACCGCAGTGCAAAATAGCTACCCCGCCCTCAGCCTCTATGTAATACATGGTGTTACTACCCCGCTTGGCGCCAAGTACATCATCGTGCTTGGTAGGTATACCTGTAATCTTTACCCCACCAAGCTCGTAGTCCCCTGCCCCGTCAACCACCAGCCGATGGCCTGTAACACCCGCCGTGTAATTGTGATCAAAATGCCCGTGTGTAACTAATACCGCATCGGCCTCGAGTTTTGGAAGTCGAACACCTAACTGATCGGGGTTAAAGGGGTCTATCACCAACACTAAGTCTTTGGTTTTAACTGTAAAACAGGAATGACCGTGATATATTATTTCCATATCCGCCATGATATCATAAAAAGGTGACCAGCGGACTGCCCAACCAACAACCTACCCGCGAATTTTTTGCTCTTGCGGCCATGTTAGGCGCCACAGCCATTTGGGGTATTGCCCCACCCATTATTAAGTACACGTTAACGTATATTCCGGTCTGTAGCTTTCTGTTTTATCGGTTCTTAATAGTTTGCATAGTGCTGTTTCCTTTTGTGTACATGGAACTAAGGCGACAAAACGTGGGACTGCGCGAACTGCCAGCCTTGGCCGTCTCTGGGTTTACCGGGCAAACAAGCCTGGTGCTCCTTTTTTTGGGCCTAAACTACACCTCCTCGCTCGAGGTGGCGGTAATCGGAGTTATCGCTCCGCTGCTATTGGTGGCGGCTGGTCACTATTTTTTTAATGAAAAGGTCAATAAAAATATCCAGGCTGGGCTAATTATTACATCACTAGGTGCAATACTGTTAGCACTTGGACCAATTCTTGAGTCAAACTCCGTTTCCACATCCACCGGCCTACGCGTTTGGGGCAATAGTCTGGTGATTGTCTATAACCTGTTCTGGGTAGCTCACGTCCTGTGGTCAAAACAAATGCGGGGAGAAACCTCACTCCCGCTCAGCCAAACTGCTAACTTCTTTGGCATCTCTATGCCCAGAAAAAGATACAGCTCGCAACTACTCACTGGTGTTTCCTTTTACATTGGGCTTGTGTCCATGCTGCCGCTTTATATCTTAGAGGCCACAGGTAGACTAGGGGGAACCAGCTTTAGTTTAGTCAACTTAACCGCAGCCGGCTGGGCCGGTTTGTTGTACATGGCACTGCTGTCATCCATTGTAGCGTACGGCTTGTTTGAGTGGTCACTCAAGTACCTAAAGGTAACCGACACGGTACTTTTTTCCTACGTTTCACCCGTATTTACCCTACCCGCTGCCTTTGTTATCTTAGGCGAGCTACCCACTAAAGATCTCCTTCTAGGCTCTGTAGTAATTGCTTTAGGCATTATAGTTGCGGAACGCAAAAAGGGTTGATATAATGCCACTCGGCATGAAAAAAGAAATCCACCCACAAGTTTATACCAACGCTGTTGTAACATGCGCCTGCGGGAACAGTTTTGTGACAATGTCCACCAAACAAGCCATTGCGGTGGAAATTTGCTCCGCCTGCCACCCATTCTTTACGGGTAAAAAAAGGTACATTGATACCGAAGGTCAAATTGACAAATTTGCCAAACGGATGAAGATAGCTACAGCAAGCAGCGCCAGCGCAAAATCAGCTAAAGCTAAGAAACAAGCTCCCAAGCAAGGACCTGTTACCCTTAAAGACTTGCGGTCGATGTGAGTATGTGCCCTATATCCCCAGCTAAAATCGCCGGGATGTTGTGCCAAGATACTTTAACCCTATGATCTGTTACCCTGTCCTGTGGAAAGTTATAGGTGCGTATTTTCTCCACCCGCTCGCCCGTGCCAACTTGCGACGCTCTTAGCTGGGAGATCGACCCAACCTGTTGCGTTTGCATTTCTGAGTATAGTCTGGAAGCCAAAATAGCCAGAGCCTTCTCTCGGTTCTTGCCCTGAAACCGTTCTTCTTGACACTCAACAACCACCCCCGTTGGTATGTGGGTTAACCTAACCGCGGTAGAGACTTTGTTCACATTCTGCCCGCCATGGCCGCCTGCCCTAAAAAAATCCCACTTTAAGTCGTCCGGCCTAAGCTCAACCTCTACTTTTGCTACCACAGGCAAAACCGCTACAGTTGCGGTAGAAGTGTGAATACGCCCGCCAGCTTCCGTTGCCGGCACCCGTTGGACCCTATGCACGCCGGACTCGTTTTTTAGCAAGGTATACGCATTAGCACCCTTAAGCTCTACAGTGGCCTGCTTAACTCCGCCCATGTTGCCTTGTGACCTGTTTACCTGCTCAGCCCGCCAGCCCGATTTCTCTGCATAGCGTAAATACATGGTGAGTAGTTCGCCCGCAAACAACGCTGCTTCATCGCCACCAGTCCCCGATCGCACCTCTAGGATAGCCGCATGTTCGTCGATTACCGCTTTGGCAGATGCGGCTTCAGCGCCCGGTACGCTTGTAGGGTCGCCTGCCATAGCCGCCAGCGCGCCTTTAAGAGCTTTAACCTCGGCGGCAAGTGCGGCTAACTCCTCGGTATACAGTGCTTGTAGTGCTCCGTCGGGTTCTAGTTCTTTTTGGTGCGCAAGATGCGCTATCTCACGCTCTAAGGCGTCTATCTGTTGGTGGATGTGTTGTTCTCCGGCCATGCGGCTATTCTATCACAGGTCCTGAGGCATTTCGGCCAGGGTAAGCTTTAGTTCGTCTGTTACGCCGGCACGGTCAATCGTTAGCACTACTAAGTCTCCTACCCTTTTGGCAGCAATGGCCTGAGCTAATGAAAGCTTAATACCCAACTGCTTACCGTCAAACTTAGTTATAATGTCGCTTCGTTGTACCCCTGCCTTTTCAGCGGGAGTACCTTTAGCCACATTAAGTACATAAGCACCCTCAGGCAGCCTGTTCAGTTGCCCAAGCTCCTTGCTAATCATTTGGTAGGACACTCCCAGGTACGGTTTGATAATCCGACCCTCCTTTAAAAAAGACTCCAAAATAGGTTTGAGGGTATTGACTGGAATGGCAAAGGAAATGTTGTCTGCCCCACGTGAAGTGGCAACGCTTATGCCAATAACTTGGCCGGCACTATTTAGGAGCGGACCACCGGAATTGCCGGGATTAATAGCGGCATCAGTTTGGATAACGCTTTCGTAGGCCTTTGCCTCCATGCCCAAACTGCCACCTGCCGTAATACTTCTGCCAATACCGGAAACTACCCCTACAGTAACGGTGTTTTGAAACTGACCCAAGGCGTTGCCAATAGCTATGGCCTTTTGGCCTACCTTGAGCTTGTCAGAATCCCCCAACTCAACAAACGGTAACTCGCGCCCCGCGATCTCCAAGATTGCTAAGTCGTTTTGGGGGTCTAGGTGAATTTTGGTAACATCGTAGCTGGTACCGTCCTTTAGTACCACCGAATACTGCCCGGCCTCATTATCCACAACGTGACTGTCTGTAACAATAAGCCCGCTCTTGTCCACAATAAAGCCTGTGCCTATACCGGACTCGTCGGTTGTAGGACCGGTAAAATAGTCAAAGCTGGTGGTCTTCACCAAAATAGAAACTACTGCGGGCGACACTTTGTCCACTACGGCTATTACCTGGGACTCCTCCTGCACAACCTCCTGAGTCACAAGATTCGGCGCGTAAGTAGGCTTAGCAGTAAGATCGGCAAACCGTGCAGAAAGACCGGCCAACAGCGTAGCTTTGCGCGGCGAAAGCACTACCCCAATCACCAGGAGCACGCACACAAATGCTATAAAATAGGCAATGTTTTTAGTTCTAGTCTTCATAGCTACACTGGCCGATCAATACTTGCCAGCCAACTCCAGCGCTTTAGCCAGCTGGGGATCTATAGCGGCACTAACATCGTCCGCACTTATCTCCACCGGTATATCTGGCTTTATGCCGACTTTGCCTTCAGCATCCTTATCCCCCACCCACTTCTTAGTACTAGTTAACCACTTAGCAATGGTAATGTGCAACCCCGAACCGTCCTTAAACTCCTTAGCGTCTTGAATAGTTCCTTTGCCAAAAGACCGACTTCCCACTAATACCGCATCACTATTTTCGTTAAGGGCGGCAGCCAAGATCTCGCTCGCAGACGCGCTTCCCTCGTCTATCAGTACAATCACCGGAGTCCTGGCAAAATCAGCGCTCCCCTGTGCAGTAAACGGCAGCTGCTCACCAAGTACAGTTTGTTCATACAAAACCGGTTTACCGGTGTAAAAATCGCTGGCTATGTGCACTGCGGACTGCAAATAGCCGCCGGGATTTCCGCGCAGGTCAAGCACAATAGCATCCAGTTGCCGCATTTTGACATTAACTTCCTTTACCACAGTATCCCAGTCGCCGTTAGTGTCGGCACCAAACCTACTGATGCGCACATACGCGGTGCCATCACCCTTATCTTGCCAGGTCACACTGGCTACAGTAATTTTTTCCCGTTTAACAGTAAGCCCAAATGGCTCTCCGGCACCTCGCTGGACTCGTAATGTGCTTACGGTGCCAGCTTGCCCCCTAATTTTTGACACCGCCTCAGTTACAGTAATCCCAGCTGTGCTGATGCCTTCGATCTCAAGAATCTTGTCCCCCGCCACAATGCCGGCATTCTTGGCCGGTGATCCGTCCAAGGGTGCTACAACCATAAGCACCCCATCTTTAATGCCAAGTTCCATCCCCACACCTTCGTACGACCCGTTTAACGAATTAGTTACAACCTTGTTGACTTCAGGTTCTAAAAACGATGTGTAGGGGTCTCCCAAAGACGCTACCATACCCTTAACCGCGCCGTACATCATCTTTTGTGCATCTACAGGCCTATTTAAATACTCGCGGGATACCTGATCCCACGCATCCCAAAACAGGGAAAAATCCACTGCCTGTACCCGCGGCGCTTTATTAACAAATTCAACCTGAGGTGGATTCTTTTTTAGCTCCAGTTCATACCCGCGCTTACCCAAGTACAGTCCGCCAAAAAAGGTAGACCCGGCAACAAGGAGCACAAACAAGAGAATTTGGAAGTTTTTGAACGCAGAGTTCATATGTCTGTTACTGCATTAGCTTGGTAAAATTAAAGCACACCCTACAGCGCATGTCTATCTGTATAAGGCAGGAGAGCCATAAACCGTGCTCTTTTTACTTCCCGACTGATTATTCGCTGCATCTTGGAGCTGGCCCCGGTCCGTTTAGCAGGAACCAGTTTACCCCTGTCAGTCACAAACCTCTTAAGCGACAGCGGTTCTTTGTAATTTGGTGCCGTAGTAATTTTAGTATACGGCTCCCTGTCGCGTTCGATATACCCTGGCATAGTTATTTATCCCCCTGCGCGTCTGCATCCCCTAAAACGTCGTCAATGTTTAAATCCGCTAAGTCGTCGGGCATGGCAGTGTCGTGCGCGGCGCTGTCCGGTTGATGCCCTGCGCTGTAATCTTCCGCAGCACCTTCGCCCGCCTTAGTTTTACCATTTAACACAATCATTTCGTCAATAACAATTTCAGTTCTGTAGCGCTTGGCACCGGTTTGATCAACCCAATCTCTGGTTTGCAGCCTACCTTCTACATACACCCTAGAACCCTTGGCCAGCATCTGACTGCACAGCTCGGCTAATTTGTTCCACGCCACTATGTTGTGAAATTCGGTGGCCTCTTTAACCTGGTCGCCAACTTTCCACTGTCGGTTAGTGGCTACACCAAAAGCACCTACGGCAGCACCTTGAGGCGTATAGCGCAGTTCAACATCTCTGGTCAAATTACCTATCAAAATGACTTTATTTAGACTTCTTGCCATTTTTTCCTCCGTCTGCCGTGCTTGGGTCGGCTAAAATTAGTAAGTACCTCACCAGATCGTCAAGTACATTAAATTTTTCTTTTAGTTTTGCTACACCTACCTGGTCGCCCTCAAACTCAATAACGTCATACCATCCCTCAGTCTGACCCTTTATCTCGTAGGCAAATTTGCGCTTACCCCAAAAAGTACTGTTTAGGATCTTGCCTCCGTTTACGGACACAAGGTCCTTATTGGAGTTAGAAAGACTTCTTGCACTTTCTTCACTCAAAGTACTTCTTAGTATTGTCATTAGTTCGTATTTTTTCATGTTTGTTTAGCCTAAAGCTAATTTTAAAACGCCAGCGGGAGATGATTGCGTCTTCGCAGTCTTTGATTGACTATACCTTTCTCCCCCTTGGCAAGAGCACTATGCCACACTCCGCACCATTAGTCTAGCCGCTTGCCTCTATTCTGACTAGAATGTACTACCACTCCGCGAGTGGCCGGCCAATACTATCAAACATTAAACCTAAATTCAACTACGTCCCCGTCTTGCATAGAATAGTTTTTACCCTCCAGCCTAATCAGTCCAAGTTCTTTAGCCTTTTTTAGGCTCTTTACCTTTACGAGTTCGGTATAAGCTATCACATCCGCTCCTATAAACCCACGCTCAAAGTCCGTATGAATAACGCCCGCCGCCTCTGGAGCCGTAGCCCCGCGCCTGATCGTCCAAGCCCGCACTTCCTTTGGCCCTGCGGTCAGGAAATCTTGGAGCCCCAGGAGTTTGTAGCCTGCCTTAATGAGTCTGGTCAACCCAGGCTCGGCTATCCCCCACTCTCTTAAATAGTCCAGCTGCTCACTTTCCGGCAATGAGCACAGTTCTGACTCTATTCTAGCACTAATGTACAGCTTGTCAGAGTCTCCTTTCTCGATACTTTGATGTAAACGCGTACTCAAATCATTTTCGGCTACATTGTAAACGTACAAGATAGGTTTTCTGGTGAGTAAATTTATACCTCTAATAGCTTGTTCCTCTTTTTCAGTAAAGCTCAACTCCCTAGCGGGCCTGCCGGCATTTAATACACCAGCGATCCGGTCAAGTACTTCTACTCTCAGCACGGCCTCCGGCTCTTTTGACCTGGCGTCGCCTTTGGCGGCAAGCAAGATTCTTTCTAGACTAGAGATATCCGCCAATGTAAGCTCCGTATCAATGGTAGCCACGTCCTCCTCCGGACTTACGGCACCGGACCTTATGATGTTATCGTCCGCAAAGTCACGGATAACGTGCACCAAAGCGCTAACCTCTCTTATATGCCCCAAAAACTCATTACCTAACCCCTCGCCCTTGTGCGCCCCTTTAACTAAGCCCGCAATATCGTAAAATTTTACTGTAGCGGGAATTACTTTTTGCGGCACTTCCCGGTCGCCTAATTTTCCGCCATAGTCGGTGCGCACCACCTCCACCAAACCCTTAAGCCGGTCGTCCGGAACCTCCACCACGCCCACATTGGGCTCAATGGTAGCAAAAGGATAGTTAGCAACCAGCGCGGCCTGCTTTTTTAGCAGCGCGTTAAACAGCGTGGATTTGCCCACATTGGGCAGCCCTATAATACCTAATGATAGCGTGGAGTTTGACATATGTTTCCTCCTGAATCGGTAGGTAGCCACAAACTTGCACTTTTTCCTGTGCGGCTACTACCTTTTCTAAAGTATGCCGTAGTATCTCCTGTTTTGACTTAAAACTCAAGGACGCAGGCACTTTTCGTGCCTGCTGCCAGCGGTTGGCTGTATAGCCTGTCCGTACACCGGCACTATGTTAGTTTACCGTAAGGTGAAGTTGCCAACCATAAAAGATACCTTCATTTCAGGAAAAACAACCGCTTGGCCAGCACTTAATAACTTCCATTTCCCCACGTAATCGTCGTAGAACCCCCCTAACCATGCGGCGTAACTCATAGTCTCTAACCCTTCCTCTGTTACACCCTTTGCCGGTGTGGTAGATATTAAATTCAGCGCCTGGGTAAAGTCCAGAGCTCTTTTTCTACCCTCTTTACCAGTCTCCTCGTGTAATCCTAGTTTTGAAAAGTGGTTCACAACATCAGTAAAGTAGGAGTAATCTTGCAGCACTTTTGCTTTAAAGGTTTGATTAAAGGCTTCTAATGGTGAGATGCCTTTTAGTTCAGCATACTTCTCCAAGAATGCCATCATAAAAGCTGTCTGGTAGACGTATGTTCCACGATAGTCAATATGTTCATCAGGATGCGCTACCTCTAGCGCTCTCATGGCAAACAGCTCACCCAGCGGTTCATCAAAAACGCCCGTTCTCCAGTCTTTTCCAAACGGCACCCCTAACCTCGAAAAACCGTATGAAACCTCAGTAATACTTGTGACCTTATCCGGTGCATCGTCAGTCCTCATGTGGAAAACAGCTTTAGTAATAAAATGAGTGATTTCGTGATATAACAGCTGCTCCATCTCCAAATCCGGTACATTCATTCTCTCCGGTAATACTAACCGTATTGTTCCAACAGGATAATCAGCTGTGCAGTACCCTCCATTTTCAGAGTGGAAAATGACTACATCATATGGGCTTGGTAGGAATTTATCGGGATCAACCAATCCTGTGCTTTTTAGTGCCACGCCGGCATTTCTGATATAGTGAGAGATAGTCTCGTAATCTCTCTCTATTAAGAAACGCTTCTGTACTCCCTGAGCTGATTCCTGATCGGTAGGAAAAGTAGCATCAAAGTTTGCTATAGTAACAGCGGTTTTAAATGTTTTCTGACTTTCTGCCGTAGCTTGGGTAGACCTATCGAAGTCGACTTTTGGTGAAATACTGCTGCTTTGAGGCATAAAGCTAGTATACACAAAACTTAAGTCCTCGTATTTAAACTAGGTGGACTCAGCTTACGGACAAAGCTATGCATTTAGGTAGGCAAGCACGCCCTCCCGCAGATTATAAAGTTTTTCTATGCCTATGCGCTCTACAAAATACCGGTCGTGCGACACCAAAAGCAGCGCGCCCTTGTACTCACGGAGACTTTCCTCCAATACCTCTTTGGTTTCAATATCCAGGTGATTATCCGGCTCATCCATAATTAACAAATCGTAAGTTTTGGCAGCAAAAACAGCCAGTTTATACCTGGAGCGCTCTCCCGGACTTAGCTGCCAAAGCCGTTTGCAAACCGCCTCTTTACTAAACAAAAACTTATTTAGCTTGCCGTATGCGGTGCCAAAATAGCATCCAGTTTCTCGGATAAAGCTTTCCAGCACTGTCTCTGTAAAACACAGCTCGGTCTGCACCTGGGAAAAATAGCCTACACGTAGGTTAGGTCCCACCTCAGCGACTCCCTGGGTGGGCGTTTCCTCGCCGATCACAAGTTTAAGCAGAGTGGATTTTCCGGCACCATTTGGGCCAAACAGCCATATTTTGTCGTTACCCCTCAGTTCCAAATTGACGTTAGCTAACACTTCCTTGCCGTTATAAACTTTAGTAAGACCGGCGCACCTTAGCATCAACTTGCCGCTTCTAACCGTCGTGGCAAACTCTATAGTGTTGATGTTAGTTACCGTGTACTTTTCCTTTGGATCGTTGGTTACCTCCCGCTCGATGCGTTTCTTGGCAGCGTGTACAGCATTGCCCCGCTTCTTGGCGTCTTTAATCTTTCGGGCATTTGCCAGCAGCTTATCCAGGTGCGACTTGTTCTTTACAAACAACTTGTACTCGGTATCCCACCTATTAATCAGTTTAAGTTTTTCTGACTTGTAGTTGTCGTAATCGCCCACATATCTAAACAGTTTCAGCTTGTCTATCTCCCAAATTTCATCCACGGTATGGTTTAAAAAAGACCGGTCGTGCGAGATCATAAGTACGGAAATCGTAAGACTGCGTACGTAGTCTTCAAACCACATAATCCCTTCTATGTCCAAGTGATTGGTAGGCTCGTCAATAAGCAGCGTAGAGGGCTCTGCCAACAAAGCCTCAATAAGTTTGACTTTCATTTTTTGCCCTTCGCTTAGGGTTACTAAGCGTTGCTTCGGGTCAAACTCCGTAAAGGCAAGTTTGGCTGCAAACTGCTCTACGCGGTAAAACTCCCTAGCATCTGTCAAGTGCGCCAGCAAATACTCACCAACCAACCTATCTGGAAAAGAAAACTCCTGAGGAATGTAGGCAAGTTTGGCGTTTGCGCGGTCGATAAAACCCGCACTAACTTCCTCCTCACCTACAAGCAGCTTGAGGAGAGTGGTTTTGCCGCAGCCATTTCTGCCCACCAGCCCGATCTTGTTGCCCTCACCCACCAACAAGTCTACCTTGTCTAAAAGGATGGTATCGGCAAACGCTTTGGTAACGGCACTGCCTCTGAGCATGTGGTGATAATACCGCCGGTAGTTCGCTGTGTCTACAGTTAGAACCGCTTTTTAACCCGGTAGCTGTCGCTTGTATCGTCCACAGTAAAGCCCAGCTCGTCAATCTGGCGTCGGATATAGTCAGCCTTATCCCATATACCGGCCTTTTTGTACTCCCACCTTGTGCGAGCCAGATCATCAACCTCCTTAGGCACCTCAAAGCCCACTAGCGCATCAAAGCCAAAGCCTAACACTTCGTCAAATTTTAGGAGGGTAGCAACCTTAATATCTTCCTCTAAGTCGCTTTTCACCAAATCCCAAGTCGCAGAAAGGGCCTTAGGCATATTTAAATCATCGTTGATGGCCCGGTCAAACTTTTGTAGGTACTCCGCGGAAACCTGGCCGGTTGAGTCCTGTGACACATTGTACCCGGCCACAACTTCATACAACTTTTTTACTGAGTTTTGCGCACTAGTAAGCGACTCCCAGGTAAAGTTCAGCGGTTTTCTGTAATGGCCGGTCATATAAAAATAGCGGAGGGCCGCCGGCTGAAATCGTTTTGACTCTAAATCCGCCAATGTATAGGCATTACCCAAGCTTTTACCCATTCGCCCACCATCTACCTGCAAAAAAGCCCCGTGAACCCAATACTGCGCAAACTTCTTGCCGGTGACTGCCTCACTTTGGGCGATTTCGTTTTGGTGATGGATCATCTTGAGATCCTCGCCACCAATATGAATGTCTATCTCCTCGCCCAACTCTTTTAAAATCATCGCAGAGCACTCCACGTGCCAACCCGGATAACCCGTACCCCACGGTGAGTCCCATTCCTGCCATCTAGCCGAATACGGCACCGAAAGCTTCCATACTGCAAAATCCAGTGGGTGTCTTTTTTGCGGATTAGGCTCCACCCGTGCGCCTTCTTTAACACTTTCCTCGGTGTTACCGGAAAGATGCCCGTAATCCTTAAATTTGGAGGTATCAAAGTACACCCCATCGTCAATAACGTAGGTAAACCCTTTGTCTTTTAGCCTACGGATCAAGTCGATCTGCTCTTTGATATACGCGGTAGCTGGGGTAAATTTATCCGGTTTGGTAAGGTTAAGTTTGTCAAAATCTAGCATAAATTGATTGGTGTAGAAGCTTACAATATCTTTAACACTCTTGCCTTCCTTTTTAGCGGAAGCCTCTAGCCGGTCGTCGCCCGTATCCGCATCTCCTAGGTTATCTCCTGTTAAATGGCCTACATCCGTAAGGTTTATAATGTGCTTTACGCTGTAGCCGTTAAATTTTAGCGTTCTAACGATAAAGTCGGCTAAAGCATACGTTCTAAAGTTCCCTATGGTGGCATAGGAGTACACAGTGGGTCCGCAGGTATACATTTTTACCACTTGGGGGTCGAGTGAACTAAAATCCTGTACCTGTCTTGAGAGCGAGTTGTATAGTTGAAGTGCCATTACGAGGTATATTGTTATACAAGTCCGGGGCTTTGGCAAGTCATAGCACGGCAACCCTTCCCTCTAAGGCCCTGGCTAACGTAACTTCGTCTGCATACTCCACATCGCCGCCCACGGGCAAGCCGCGGGCAAGCCGGGTAATTGTGACTTTGTCAGCGGCCAGCTTAGTCCTAAGCAGCCGCGAAATATACAAAGCAGTGGACTCACCCTCTAAACTCGCAGCCAATGCCAGCACCAGTTCAGGCACGGCAGCAGAGGCGCCAGCTAACTCACCCAGGCGCATCACCAAGTCGTCAATGTAAAGCTCCTCGGGACCTACACCGTTAAGCGGGTCAATAATACCGTGCAACACGTGATATTTACCTCTAAACCCCGCCCGTTCCATAGCAACTAAGTCCAGCGGGGTGGATACCACAGCAATAACGGAGTTTTGTCGAGTAGCATCTGTACACAAACTGCATGGATTACTTTCATCTATATTTTTACATATGGAGCACATTGTTACATCACTCTTGGCCTTGGTTAGATCGCTGGCAAAGCGCTCTAGTTCCGTAGCTGGCATGCGCAGGGTGTAAAACGCTAACCTCTGGGCACTTTTGGGGCCTATACCCGGCAGCCTCTGAAAGTCATCAATTAGCCGTTGAATGGGTCGGGGAATCATAGGGGTAAGCCGCCATCAAAAACTTCTGCCGCGCTGGTCGGAATCCGCACGTTTAAATCGGTAAGTTCGCCCGTCTCGCCGTCTTTCTTGGGCAGCTCTCGCGGACACACTGTACATTTTATAGTGGTTCTAAGGTTAAAAACCGCAGTTAGCGCCTGCTCCACCAGCTTTAGATTGGTGGAACTTTCAAGCCGTTCTTTGTGAAACTTGTATAACACCTCCAACACAATCACACTACCATCCACCCCTACGGGCTTAGCAGACTTAACAAGCGCACCCACTGAGTTGTTAAGCTTAGCGACCTCCGCTAGCACTTCGCGCCATTTTTCCTGAACTACATCCAAAACAACAACCCCGGTAGGCACCGTTGGTGTCTCGGTCCGCTTAATCTCCGGGGAGCGGCTCGGTAGCGTGGGACTGGGATCACCTGTAGGCGCGTGGGCTAAACCCAATGTACCGCCTGCCAGCTTAACTACCGCTAACTCCAGAGCCAGCTGAGGTAGCCCGTAACTTTTAAGGTCGTTAACGGCTTGATTAAACGTTTCTAGCGCATGGACTAACCAGTCCACCGACACCTTCCCCACCAAAGCTTTTCGGGCGGCCAACCAGTCAGCATCCATAGCAAAGTAGTCGTCCGAAAAGCCTATGGCAAGGTACAGGAGGTCGCGCAGATACCTAATAAGCCCGTCTGTCCACACTGCCAGGTCTGCACCATCGTCATAAGCGGCAGTTATCAGCTGCAAGGCGCCCACAGTATCGTTGCCCACCAAACAGGTAATAAAGTCACCCAACCCGGCTAAGACATTTACTCTGGCGTCGCCGCTACCCGCCTCAATTAACTGCTGTAAGATAGTTTCCGCATCCCTAAATGCCCCACCGGCCATAACTGCCACTCTCTCCAACTCTGCCAGCGGCACCTTGTCGTCCCCCAGCTCGCTATCCGCAATACGTTTGAGCTTGGCCACAATCTGGGGCCGAGACGGCCGCGTAAAGGTAAAAACCTGGCACCGCGACTTGATGGTATCGGGCACTTTGTGTATCTCCGTAGTGCACAAGATAAAAACGGCGTGCTTAGGGGGCTCCTCCAGCGTCTTGAGCAGGGCGTTAAACGCCTCGTTTGTAAGCATGTGCACCTCGTCGATAATGTATATCTTTTTTTTGCCTTCCGCAGGCAGGAGTTTAACCTTTTCTTTTAGGTCCCTAATATCGTCGATGCCTCTATTTGACGCGGCATCTATCTCTATTAAATCCAGCAAATTGCCGGTTTGTACAGCTTTACAAAAATCGCACTTGCCACATACGTCACCCTCTGCACTTAGCTGGGAACACGTTAACCCCTTGGCAAGCAACCTTGCTATAGTGGTCTTGCCGATCCCTCTGGGCCCGGTAAAAAGATAGGCGTGCACCGTTTTGCCTGCTTTAAGCTGCTGCATCAACGCGTCAGCAACGGCATTAGGTCGTTGGATGTCCTTAAATGTTTGTGGCCGGTACTTGGTGTAATACATGCCCACCTAGCATACGACGCCGGGCTAAAAAATCCACTAAACGCCAAGTGAGGATAAAAGCTGTTCAATACCCTGCTTTTTCAACAAGGCAAGCTGATCGGCGGGCAAATCCTGTAAAACATACTTGTCTGCACTGTGCCACAGCTTTGGCCGACCCACACCCACCCGCAGCCGCGTAAAATCTTGCGTACCCAGCGCGGTAATAATACTTTGTACGCCACGGTGCCCTGCCGAAGATACATTCCGGGATACCTTAAAGCGCAAAGGCGCCAAATCAACGTCATCATGGACTACTAGCAGGTCGGCTGGCTGAATGCCAAAGACCGCCACGGCCTTGGCCACGGCCTTGCCGGAGTCGTTCATAAACGTTTGGGGTTTTAGGAGGAGTACAGCATGCTCGGTACACCGGGCACTGGCAGCACTAAGCTTGGCGGCACACTCCCAAGTCAGCCCCCATGTTACCGCCAGCTCGTCCACCAGAATAAACCCAACGTTGTGCCGCGTGCGCGCATACTTATCACCTGGATTACCCAGGCCCACCACCAATCTCACTGCGGCTTGCCCTTCTGCCCGCGCCTAACTCCATGAGTCGACACCTGATCATCCGCCTTGTGGTGCACCCCCAGCAAGTGCAAAACCCCGTGAGCCACCAAGTCGGCCACTTCCTGCTCATAGGTGTTCCCGTAAGCTGCCGCCTGGCGTTTAGCCTGGTCGGTCGAAACCACAATATCGCCCAGAAACCCCCCGTCGGCTTGGCCGGACTCCAAGTACTTAAACGACAACACATCGGTTGCGCAATCACACCCCAAATACTTTTTATTTAAGGCCTTAATGTCTTTAGTACCAACAAAGGACACGCTTAGGTACATATAGCCACACTATCCGTTAGCCTCGCAGCCTATCGTAATAAATTTTCCTGGCTTTTTCTTTGTTTTTGAGCCGTTTCCATTCGCTAGGTTTGGTGTAATGCTCGCGTTCCTTTAATTCCTTGAGAATACCGTCACGCAACACATCCCTGTTAAACCGCCGCAGCGCTTGTTCCAACGACTCGTTGTTTCTAACTTTAATTCTGACCACTTACCAACACCTCCGTTTCGCAGGGGCACTTAGCCCCGGTCGTAAAATCTAAAACTGCCTAGGTACTTCCGCCCGGTTCTGCTTTGGAACCGCCTAATACATGAAAATGCTCATGTTCAAAATGATTATACCCCGCACCATTATTTACCAACTTATACCCTCGTACACTGGAATCGGTTTTATCCAACCCAAGTTGGGTTATTGTAGCAGATATTGTCGCAAACATCTTGTCCCAGTAACTGGTTGGCGACTTGGAATACACCCCGGCTAGCGTATCTTGCTTCTCCCGGTGCTGCTTATCCAACACTAGCACGTGGATGGGCGCCATAGGATACTTGTTTTTGATCACCAAAAAGTCGTCCGTTTCCAAAACCTTGTCACATGGCTCCTCACCTGCCACTATTCTACAAAATAAACACGTTTTGTCATACATAGCTGTATTTTAACCTGCTCTAGAAAATAGTTCAAAAGGGGTTGGCCAAGCCCACCAGCGAAACTGCGCGATTAAGCACGCCCAGCGAACCTTTTTGGCTTACGGTGGTCACATATTACTTAAATCGCACGAGCAGCTCGTCAACAGTAAGCAGTGCGGTCTGCTCCTGCGCGCGGTTTTTGTACTCAACCTTAGCCCCCGTCTTTGCACTTACCACCAATCTAACGGGTAGCCCTAGTAAGTCGGCATCGGAAAATTTTACCCCTGCTGACACCCCTTCCCGATCGTCAAATAGAACCTCGATCCCGGCCTCCGTAAGTCTAGCGTAAACCGCCGCGGCTTGCTTGGTAACCTCGGCTCCAGGCATACCTATTAAATGCGCTTGATACGGAGCCACCGCTTGTGGCCAAACCAACCCGTACGCGTCATGGTGCGTTTCTGCTACAATGGCCATTGCCCTGCCAATACCAATGCCGTACGCACCCATCTGCAAGTACTTTTCCTTTCCGTCACTGTCCGTAAAAGTACACCCCATAGCCTTAGTGTAAAAATCGTCATACTTAAAAACATGCCCAAACTCAACGCCCTTTTGCACCCGTAGCTGCTTGCGACCACATTTCCCACATACAGCCCCTGCCTGTGCTTCCGCTATATCTGCCAAAGTCTCGCAGGTAAAATCACGCCCGTAATTTACGTTTATGGTGTCGGTTGTTTGCTCCTTGTGACCGCCAATAAAATTGCTAACGGTCGTAAGCGACGTGTCGCCAATATACCGTGCCGCATGCCCCCAGGCATGCACCCATCCCGGCTTAGTTCCAATGGTGCGCAAATCGTCGGCGGTGGCAGGAACAAGTTCCCCTTCTCCCACCAGCTTAGCCAATTTGCTCTCGTTCACGTCCAGGTCGCCACGCACTACAGCAATAACCAACTGACCTTGGTGTGTCTTATAAACCACGTTCTTTAAAAAGCGCGCCTTTGGCAGATTGTAGTGCTTAACATTATCATCCATAGTTGCCACCCATTCCGGCTGGGCAACTGCTTCAAGAGGCTTCTGCGCTTCGCCGGAGTTTATATCATCCCGCACAAACTCCGCTTTTTCTACATTGGCACTGTAGCCGCACTCGCAGGTTAGTATTGTATCCTCGCCCCAGTCGCAGGGGACAATAAATTCGTGACAAAAATCGCCCCCCAGTGCGCCTGAATCAGCCTCCACCGGAATAACCTTTATATCTAGCCTGTGGGCAATGCGCTCGTACGCGTGAAATTGGTCCCAATAAGTTGCTAACAAGGCCTGCTCGTCCGCCGCAAAAGAATAAGCATCCTTCATCACAAATTCCCGAGCACGCACTAAACCCCCCCGCGCTCTTAATTCGTCGCGAAACTTGTTGGAAAACTGGTGAAGTACAATAGGCAAATCCCGCCAGGAAGGGTGAAACTTCTTTACAAACTCTACCATAACCGCCTCAGCAGTTGCCCCTACCGCAAACCGAGCCCCCCTTCTATCTGTGACTTGCGACAGCCCTTCGCCCCAAACCTCATCCCTATGCGTGGCCTGCCACAGCTCAAGCGGGTGAAAAGTGGGCACAACCAACCTTTGCGAGCCGATCTTGGCCATCTCTTCGTCGATAATCTTAATAATATTTTGCTCGACCCTAAACCCAAGGGGCGTTAACATGTACCTGCCAGACGACAGCTCCCTAATATAACCGGCTTGATACAGCAGCTTGTGACTGGCCAAAGTGGCGTCTTTTGGCGCTTCCCGGACCGTTTTCCCAAAAAGCTTTGAGTACAACATACTTGTCACTTTAGCACATTTAGAATAAGTTCACGACATCTTTAGCTGTTACCACAACGGTTAAAGCCAACAGTCCTATCAACCCCCATTTGTGCACAGTAGCCTCAACGTTTGGGCTCACTTTCTTTCGGGTCAGCGCCTCAACTAACACAAAGGCAATTCTGCCACCGTCCAAGGCCGGAATGGGCAATATGTTTATAACTGCCAGCGACAACGACAAAATAGCAATAAAATCCAACAGGCCTAATACCGCATCGAGACCTTGATAGCTTAAGATTATGCCCACCACGGAAAAAATCCCCACCGGCCCCGACACCCCGGCGGATACCGGCTCCACACTTCTTTGCACCACTGACGAGCTTACCAACTGTGAAAAGGTTGCCACCGAGTAGCCCAGGATGTTTAAGGCGTGCTGAAAACCGGAGGTTAACTTACTGCCCAAACTGCCGCCGTAATCAATGGTAACGGAGGTGGCCAGCGCAACGCCCAAAAACCCATTACCGTTTGAATCAACTGTTGGTACAATCTTGACCTCTCTAATGGAGGGCTTAATCTTTTTAGTGTCCAAAAGTTTTACCCAAATTTCCTTCCCGGCTTTAGCTTTAACCTGATACCTAACGTCGTACACATTAAACACCCGGTGGCCATCTATGCTCTGAATGGCTTCACCCAACTCCACTCCGGAACTCTTGGCAACAGAACCCTCCTCAAAGCCAAATATTACCGTATTGTTTTTTACCACTGTGCCGTAGTTAAAAGTGTAGTCGTACAACAGCGGCAAACTGGCAGTTCTAAAAGTGTTAAGCCCAAAAAATAGGTAAAACACTGACACAGCCAGCATCACATTCATGGATACCCCTGCCACTAAGACAAGCGCGCGCCGCCACGGACTAACATTGGCAAAGTTGCCCATATCACTCTTATCCGTAACCTCCCGCTCATCCTCACCGGCTACTTTAACAAAACCACCAAAGGGCAAGGCGTTTAGCGAATACAGCGTGTCACCAACTTTTTTGCCCCAAATGCGAGGCGGAATGCCCATACCAAACTCCTCCACCCGCACCCCCAGCTTGCGGGCCACCAAAAAATGGCCCAGCTCGTGGATGAGCACCAACAGGGATAAAATTAGAATAAAAACAAGCAGTGTCAGCATCGTGTGCCCGTTAAATCGTTAAAATTTCTACCTTTTTGGCCTCGCTCGCAGCCTCCGCCCTACCTACATAATCCTTAACAATAGCCTCTACCTCTTCTTTTTGATTAAACTTATCGTCTTCCCCAATGGCTTTGTCGGTAAAAGTTTTGTCCACCTGCTTCATGGCGTCCTGCCTGTGCCCTCGCATTACATTCTTGCAGTCCTCCAGTTTGGTCCCTACTACCTTAACCAGATCTTTGCGCCGATCCTCGGTTAACGCCGGAAACGGCACTTTAATGTTATCCCCGCTTACCACCGGAGTAACCCCTAGCGAACTTTCCCGCAACGCCTTGTCAACATCGTGCATAAGCGACTTGTCCCACGGCGTAATCATAATAGTCTGAGGCTCAGGTGTAGCAAGTGACCCCACTTCCTTTAGTTTCATGCGACCCCCGTAGGCATCTAGCTCAAGATCCTCAACCAGAGCGGTTGACGCGCGCCCGGTACGGATTTTAGCCAGTTCGGCCACAAAAAACTCCAGGGCCTGGGTAAGCTTATGGTTTAGGTCTTTAAAAAGCATAGTATGACTATTATAGGTGCGACCCTCTTAAAAGACAAGGCGCGGCGCTAAAGTCCGGCCATCTTGGTTTTGGGCACAAAAAGCCCGAATGTTATATAATAGCAAATGTTCCTACCAACACTCACCATCAACATTCGGGCTTTATTGCACTCAAATTCGCTATACTCAAAAGGATTTAAGGACTTGTTGAAACCCGGGAGAACAGATAGTTGGCTGATATGCCTTCTACTTATCCTCCCGAGCGAGAGAGTCACTAACTTCTACCGCCACACGCCGTGACTAAACGCGTGGGGATCCACAAGGTTATTTAGGTGCATTTGTGGTAATGGCACCGCTGGCCGTCTTTTGACTTGCGTCGCAGACTTAAACAGCCAGCCTATAAAAACTACTTACCTTTAACCAACACCTGCGTGTTGGGGTCAAACTCCTTCACCCAACAGCGATCCCAGGATGACCCTTCCCAAACCTGGACCATCCCCTCGTCGGAAGCACGAGAACCGTCGGGTCTCACGCCGTCTTTGAATGCCTGCAGATCCTCTTCCGTAATCTCGGGGATCTCCAATACACTCTGATTACCTACGATGCGAACCCAGCTTCTTAGCTGAGTCAGGTTGTAGACAACCACGAACCGGTAGGCATACCCCTTGTTAGGCTGTACCGCTGACCGTCGGATTACATCCAATCCGGCCCTAGGTAACCCTAATACCCTCTTTACCGCACCAGCGGGAACAAATGCCCTCCACGCCTCCGTGTAACTCATGTCACTGGTCGATACTTTGCCCTCCTGGTACTTGCTTTCCTCGGTGAAGTACGGATCCACGTAGACCCGTATCCTATCGTCTACGAGAACAAAGAGCTCGTCATTCCCCAAATTTCGGAAAAAGTCGTTCCAACACTCGAGGGGTCCCATACCCACGCATTCTGCCAGCTCTGACAGCTTAACCCACGACCAGGGCAACTCATCGAACTTGTACAGTGCGGGCCGGATTTTCTTGGTTTCCATCTCATTGCTCCCTTGCCGTTTTTCGGCTGCTTTAAGGAAGTACTTTAACGATTGCTTGTTATAAGCCTCACAAGCAGGCCTCGTGCAGTTTAGGCACGATAGCATAGTCTTAAACGCTTCAAGACAAGCCTCTCACGGCGGGTGAGATATCCGTCCTTTCTCCAAGTTCATCTACTGCTTTGTATAGAAACCGGTCATGGCGTTGGGGCGTCTTTCGATCGCAGCCTTCGCTCTTGGTTTCTAACCCCTAAGCAGGGCTCCGCTTTTTTGTAGCCTTTCGGAAGCGGACTTAAGTAAACTGTCCTTGAATAAGGCAAGCTGATCTCGATCCACGTCAAAATCAGGTTGTCTTATTCAAATTGCAGACCAAACCTAAATGCAAGCTTCACACTCAGGTTTGGTCTCACTTGACCGGGAAACGGCTAGTCCTGCAGATGACTCAAGTCGCATCACCTGCAGCCTGTTCAAATGTTGCTGGAGTAGGCATTACAGGTATTCTACACCATGGAGTAAGTGTGAAACACCAATATGACGGTTATTTTATGCTATAGCGAGTAAAGGCCTTGATTTCAATGCGTTCACCTAGTTTTGCCACGGTCGCGGTCACCAAATCACCAACCTTTTTACTGCTGTCGCGAATATACTCGGCGGCAAGCAGGGCGGAAACATCTGCGTACTCTTCGGTGGCCACCTGCAACGCCAGCTCTTTGCCTAGTTTTTGAAATTCTTCGGTTTTGGCCACAAAATCAGTTTCGCACCCCATCATTAGCAAACTACCCACCTTAGCGCCAGAGTGAATGTATGAGAACACCAAGCCCTCACCTACGGCCTTGTCTGCGCGCTTCTCCAGCGTAGCTAGCCCCTTAGCGGTTAGGATTTGCACTGCTTGCGCAAAGTCGCCCCCTGTTTCCTCCAGGGTTTTCTTAGCTTCCATCACCCCGGCACCTGTTTGGTCTCTCAAGCGTTTGATTTGATCAATGTCTATACTCATTTGGCCTCTTTTACTTTCTTGGTAGGTTTTTTAACCTGAGCAACTTTCTTGGTCGACTTCTTGGCCACGCTGGGCTTGTTAGCTTTTGCCACTACAGTCTCGGCAACCTGCTCCGTAACTCTAGGTGCTTCGGACACAGTTACCTGCGGCAACTTAGCACCCTCCGCTTGTTTAGCGCTTTCCACGGCCTTGGCTTTGGCAAACTCTTGGTACCCGTCTGCCACACAGTCGGCTAAAACTTTAAGGATTTTACCCACAGACTTAGCCGCGTCGTCATTACCCGGAATAACCTTAGCAATATCGGCGGGGTCTGAGTTGGTGTCAACTAACGCAATCACCGGTACGGCAAAAATGCGGCACTCATTGATAGCTGTGCGTTCACGTTTGGCGTCAACCACTACCACAGCCTGCGGCTCGCCCTTAAGCCCCACCACCCCACCAAAAAACTTCTCCAGTCGCGTAATTTCCCGGTCAATCAACAGCCGTTCCTTTTTAGTGTACATAGCAAGCTCACCCGCATCCCGTTTCTTTTTAAAACTTGTCAGCTTATCTATACTTTTCTTAATGATTTTGTAGTTGGTTATAGTGCCGCCCATCCACCGCTCGTTCATAAACAAGGCTCCGCACCTGGTGGCCTCGTCCTTAGCAATCTGCGCCACTTGTTTTTTGGTACACACAAAAATAATCTGGCCACCCTTAGCAGCTACATCAAACAGATAGTTTCCCGCTTCCTGCAAAAGCTTGTGAGTCCTATCAAGATCTATAATATGCACGCCGTTTTTAGCCGCATAAATGTACGACTCCATTTTGGGATTCCACTTATTTACCGAGTGCCCAAAATGTGCTCCAGACTGTAAAAGCTCTTCAACTGTTGGAAAAGTGTAAGTTCTCATTTTGACTAGCGCATAATACCATAAACTGGCTGGTAATCAAGCCTTGCGTGCACCCGTTGCTTTTTACCAGGTTACACGTTATAAAGTCCACATGGGTACCTCAGCCAAGCAAAACTATATCACCGCCCTCCAGGTTTATCACAAACAGCTCGAGTCAGCCATTAAGGCCAAGTATGGGATCGACACCAAGTATCTAGAGGTTCTCTCGTGGGGCTATCACACTACCGCCATCTATGTAAAAGCACCCAACGACCGGGAGTATTTGTTAAAACTTGCTGACTGGTCGGAACTCAAAGAACAGGGCTGCTTAAAAGACATTGCCCTGTCCAACCAACTGCGCGCCAGTATACCTACCCCCGAGTACCTTACAACCCTTAGTGGCGACTACACCTGCCGATTTGAAGACAAAATCCTGCGGCTGTCGCACTATATTTCCGGGGTTGCGCCGCTGGCCATGACCTACCCTATTTTGGCTCAAATGGTGGCCGTACTTAGCAAGCTACACGCAGTTAAGTTACCGCCCGAAACCGGACAGTCTGCGCCAAACGCTGTTATGCTGCATGGCGATCTTACACCGCATAACGTGCTGGTAGCCTATGGCCAGCTGGTAGCAGTACTGGATTTTGAGCTGTCTACGGTGGGCCGGCGTGAGTACGATCTGGCACGCACCGCTTTTTTTAGCTGGAA
>Ga0172379_10001573_pt1 | contig 44805 bp, 49 predicted proteins | sample GrowelOW334metaG_FD_119756 | JGI IMG/M metagenome (GOLD analysis project Ga0172379, IMG submission 119756) | Groundwater microbial communities from an aquifer near a municipal landfill in Southern Ontario, Canada - Groundwater well OW334 metaG | ecosystem: Environmental > Aquatic > Deep...
TCGCCCTCACCACCACCGAGAGTCTCTCTATCACTGCCGCCGGCATCGGTCGCCCCCTCATCATTAAAGGAGTAGGTGACACATCACTTCTCTACCTTGTCTCTCCAATGAATCAATAACAGTCGTTATATAGTAATAGCTTCAGTTGTTGTTGAAAAAGTTTCAGGAACTGAAGGAGCAGAAATAGGTGCGAAAATTGTCGGATTGGAAGTAAAGAATGATGGATGAGAGTTGTACCACGCAGAAACTCCATATTCCCAATAGGCGAATTGTGGGTCTTGTGCTGGATTTGAAAGGGGAGCTCCTTGGGGGTTGTTTTTATTAGTCCAGTACAACAGATCGTGAGGGATAATAGCCCCACTCGCGTCAGGTATGCGCCAATTTCCCTGCAACATAGGCGGCACAGAATTATAAATAGGACTTGGCTCGCCAAAATATGTTTGTGGATATTTTGATAACGCGTATGCCATGACCTCATGCCACATTGGTGCAGCTATAAATCCTGCGATAGATTTCACCATCTTCGAGTTGTCATTGTTACCAGTCCACACCCCAAGCGCGATAGATGGAGTGTAGCCGATCACCCACGCATCACGTGTGTCATCAGTCGTACCAGTCTTCACCGCAACGTCATATCCAGAGAATGAGAGTGGAGAATCAAGCGCATATTCCGGTACACGCGCAGGAGCATCTGATAACATCGCCGAAATATCACGCGCTATATTTGTTGGCAACACCACTGTTGATTGTGGCGCATACTGCTCGAGGACAGTACCTTGAGCATCATTCACTGTGAGAATACCAGTTGAAGCATTTCTTACCCCATCATTTGCAAATGTTGAATAGGCACCAACAAGATCGAGGAGGCGCACTTCACCACCACCAAGAACAAGAGTGAGGCCGTATTGGTTTGGGTTGCCGAGAGTAGTGAGCCCAAATGACTTCGCGAGATTGATTGCGTTTTGTATTCCCACTAAATACAAGGTCTTAATAGCGGGAATGTTGATTGACTGTGCAAGAGCCGTCTCAAGCGTCATAGGGCCGCGGAAGATGCTGTCGAAGTTAGAAGGGGCGTAACAGGGCGGGGTGCTGTTGGTAACTTCTGTTGGCCCACAAGCAGTAGAAAATTGTGTCGGTACATCGAAGATGACTGTGTCACGCGTGTAGCCATGCAATAGAGCGAGCGAATAAATAAATGGCTTCATCGTTGAACCAGGCTGACGGAGTGCGAGTGTGGCGTTGTATTGTCCGTCAATAGCCTTATCAAAGAAATTGCGTGAACCGACCATAGCAAGGATTTGCCCGGTCGATGGATCTACCGCAACTAAAGAAGCATTTGATGCTTTGAATTTCGTTTCGTTCTGTAGCGCATAACTATTAAGAATCGATTCTGATTTTGTTTGAAGATCAGCATCAATAGTTGTAGTGACACGCAAGCCAGCAACAAGCGCGTTCGTTCCGTATTTTGCCTCAAGCTGACTGAGAATATAGAAAACGAAATGTGGCGCAATAATGGCATTCTGACCAGCACCGGCAGCCGGTGCAAAAGATATTGTTTCGGATTTTGCCGATGTATAGGTTGTATCGTCTATAAAACCGAGTGTGTGCATTCGCTCGAGTACCACATCCTTTCTTGTATCAAGTTCAGCACGATTAACCCCATACGGGGAGTAGTGGCTTGGCGCTTGGATCATCGCCGCGAGATATGCTGCCTTCGCTACAGAAAGATCTTTTGCTGGTATGCCGAAATATGCCTCTGATGCAGCCTCAATACCATAGAGGGTGCCGCCGTATGGAATGTTGTTGAGATAGGTTTCTAGGATTTGGTCTTTTGAATACACTTGCTCAAGTTTAATAGCGAGCACCCATTCATGTATTTTACGAATGATACTTTTCTCGTTCGTGAGCAGGGTATTCTTCACCACTTGTTGCGTGATAGTTGAGCCGCCTTGAGAGAGGGATCCGCCTAGCGCGTCAATAAGTATTGCTCTCAGGATAGAAGTGATACGGATACCACCATGCTCATAAAAACTAGAATCCTCTATCGCTATCGTCGCTTGAATAGCATTTGGGGAGATGGTGGCCAGTGGAACCACATCTCGTTTCGCATCTCGATTATAGTCATAGAGAAGAACCTGACCGGTACGGTCATAAATCTTAGTTGATTGATCGATCTGACGACTCGCGAAAGAGCTAATATCCGGTACGGGAGTAATAGCGACAAAAACAAGGATACCGCCCGCAAAAAGAAACCCCAGCCCAAAAAGCAGTAGGAGTGAAGTCAGAATAGTATTGCGCCATGAAGCGCGTGGAGAAGTCATACTATATATGCTAGCACTTATTTAATATTTTTCTTCTTCCTCGACACCAAATTCTCCCTCTTCATCAAGAAGGTCTTCAGCATCAAGAATTTCTTCTTCATCCATAGTATGGGTATATATAACAAAAACAATTATTCATGCAAGTGCTTTTACCAGAAGGTGTGGATTAGTGTCGAGAGAGGCCACTTGCGAGCGCGGTAATACCAATCGCTATCGCATCGAGCTCATCGTCGAGACGCTTCTTCTTTGGGAGAGTGAGAAGCTTGGGGACCATGAGGGCGATAGCTGCTTTGTTCGCGCCACCATGACCAGTGACAGCCAGCTTCACTTGTTGTGGGGAGCACTCTATGACTGGTAGAGAGGCGAGGCCTGCGGCGGCGAGAATGGCGCCGCGCGCCTCAGCAACACCAAGCGCTGTCTTCTTGTTGACACTGAAGAAGAGTGTCTCGAGTGCGAGTATGTTGGGTGTGTATTCCCGAATCGCTGTTGTTACTGCACTCGACACCTGAGCGAGACGGTCGGCACGAGCACCTTTATCAGGTAGCACACAGTCACTCCAGAGCAGTGTCGGCCGCGAAGGATCGCCTTCTATAATCGCGATACCAAGCCGATCATAGCCGGGGTCAATCGCCAGAATTCTCATAGCCGCGTGCGTTGGTGAATATCGCCTGCACATCTTCATGTTCATCGAGCTCCTCTAGAACATGAGAGAGTTTTTCTTCATCCTCCTCACCCAACTCAATAAGGGGTTCATTTGGCATATACACATCGCCCGTCTTAGTGAATGCCCAGCTTGCAGCGCCTGGGGCGGCGAGCTCAATATCTTGTAACACCAAGAGATGTTTCACTTCTTGTGTGGTGCGATTCTTGCTGTCGGTCAACGCATCAACAAGGATCGCAACACCACCCGGACCATACGCTTCATACACCACGCGCTCGAGATTCCCCGAGTCTTTTGACATACCCTTCGCGATCGCTCTCTCAATATTATCCTTCGGCATGTTCGCGGCTTTTGCTCGCGCAATAACGACTGAGAGTCCTGGAGCAGAGAGAACACCATTCGCCTTCTTAGATTCAAGGGCGATAAGGCGCGCGTAGCGCGAGAAGACACGACTCTTGGCGGCATCAGTCGTCGCCTTCTGCCGTTTAATCTGAGACCACTTACTGTGTCCGGACATAGTTTAATTAAATGATACTGCTCGCGAAGCAAAGGAGCAAAACAGCGGTCGCGCTCCGGGCCGCTAAGCCAAGTCTTACTACCGCTTTTTTTGCTCCTCTGCTTCGCTTAAATATGCACGACCTTTGGGTGTGAGAAGGCGACCGCGCGAAGAGCGCTCGATGAAGCCGAGGCGCAGGAGGTAGGGCTCATACACATTTTCAATAGTGTCAGGTTCTTCGTGAATGGCTGCGGCGAGCGCGCGAACGCCGGCGGGGCCGCCTCTGAAGCTTTGGAGAAGGGTTTCAAGATACCGACGATCATCTTTGGTGAGGCCGAATGCGTCAATGCCAAAAAGCTCACAAGCCTCATCACAGAGCTTTGCAGAGAGTTTGCGCTCGTGTACCTCAGAGAAGTCGCGAACGCGCTTCAGAAGCGCGTTCGCGACGCGCGGAGTCGCACGGCTTCTTGCCGCAACACGCTCTATAACTTCTTCGGGAGCAGAGAGCTCCAGGAGTTTGGCCGAACGACGAATGATATCGCGCAAATCAGCGTCTTCATAAAAGTCGAGTTGATACACACCACCACCAAAGCGCGAGCGCAGCGGCCCTGAGAGCTCCGCGACACGCGTCGTTGCGCCGACGAGTGTGAAGGGAGGGAGGGCGAGCTCCACTGTGCGTGCCGAAGGGCCTTTCCCCAACACAATGTCCAGATGCCCTGATTCAAGAGCGGGGTAGAGGAGCTCTTCTATCTTTCTCGAGAGACGGTGAATTTCATCTATAAATAAAACAGTATTTGGTTCAAGATTAGTGAGTATTGCCGCGAGATCGCCTGCGCGCTCGATAGCGACGCCAGAGGTACTCTTCAGTGGCGATTCAAGCGTTATGGCGACGAGGTGTGCGAGAGTCGTTTTGCCCACCCCTGGTGGGCCGTAGAAGAGGAAGTGTTCGGGCATGCCGCCGCGCTTCTTTGCAGCATCGATCGAGATTCGCACATTCGCTTTTACTTGTTTTTGACCCACATATTCATCCCAGTGGCTCGGGCGTAAGACTGCATCGAGTGATGCTGAAAGTGGGGCAGAGGCTTTGGGGGGGGTTGACATAAAAATGCTGTGATGCTAGCATTCTATCACGGTTTGTTGCTCCTGTTCATACTCCTCTAGGCAAGGCTTGACGGCTTTGGGCGTTTCCCCAAGGATTTTCTGGTTCAGAGCTTCGGCTGTGACGCTGGGAATCTCCTCAGGTGTTACGTCTTCCCCGCTTTACAGCGGGTTTTGCCTTGAGGATTATGGACGGGAAGAGAGGTCAGAACAATGTTGAGTAATCTCATATATTGTTCTGCGCCGAACGACCGTTCATATGCTTACATATGGACGGGATTTTTGTTTATCCACACCCCACTTGCAGATGTATCCCAAATGGGATACACTCAGAGATATGAGTACAGCAACAGCGAAAACAACTTTTATACGGGCACGGGTTAATCCGCGTTTGAAGCGCGAGGCAGAGACGGTGTTTCGTGCTATTGGTGTAAATACTACCAGCGCGGTAACCATGTTTTTGAAACAAGTATCCATACGAAAAGGAATGCCGTTTGACGTGTGCGTACCAAACGAAGAAACCATACATGCGTTTAATGAAAAACTTAATCCCCGTTCAGCTTATATGGACGCGGATAAACTTATGGCTGATATTTTGACCGGCGCATAATTGAATATCTCTATGCGCTCTGTACTCACAACTGAAAAGTACAAACGCGATGTGCGGCGATTATATAAGAAACATTACGAAGTCCGTTTTCTCTCAACAATCACAAAAATATTGCAAAGAGATGGTGTTGTTCCAATTCAATATGAACCGCACAAACTACATGTCAAATGGTCTGGATATCTTGAGTGTCACTTAGCCAAAGATTGGTTGCTTATATATCGGACAGACGCAAGGTTTGTGTATCTCTACAGAACCGGAAGTCACAATGATTTGTTTTGACTACCTCGGCAAATCAACCGTGTCGGCGACTTCGGAGAGGGAGGTGATGCCGGCGAGCGCCTTCAAGATGCCATCTTGTGCCATGGTGAGGTAGCCCTGCTTCGCGGTGAGCTTCGCGATTTCATTTTCTGGAGGATTGTCGCGGAGGAAGGTTGCTAGCTCATCGTCCATAAAGATCGCTTCATAGAGGCCGACACGGCCGTGATAACCAGTCTCTTCATCACTCGCAGGAGCGGCATCCCAGATGGTCTCGATTTTTTCAGGAATGAGCGATTTGTCGGTGAGGGGCTCAAACACTTTTACAATCATCGCCTTCTCTTCATCGGTGAGAGGGCGTTCTTTTTTCTTATTCGGATCTAGCTTGCGCAAGAGGCGCTGCGCCATAGAGACGGTGACTGCCGAGCCAAACGATTTTGGATCTACACCAAGATCTGCAAGGCGTGGGAAGGTGCCTGCAGCGTTGTTGGTGTGAAGTGTCGAGAAGACGAAGTGGCCCGTGAGTGCCGCTTGGATGGCAATGTCTGCTGTCTCACCGTCGCGAATCTCGCCGACCATGATGATATCAGGGTCTTGGCGCACTATTGATTTTAGTCCTTCGGCAAATGTGTATTTCGTCCCCTCAACCTGCGTCTGTACAATACCGTCCAAGTGATATTCAACCGGATCTTCGATTGTAATTATTTTAATTTCAGGCGTGTGGATCTCGCGGAGGAATGAATAGAGCGTGGTTGTTTTACCACTGCCAGTGGGGCCGGTGGTGAGGAGCATGCCGTTGGGGCGTCGAATCTCGGTCTCAAGTCGTGCCAAGAGTTTGGGCTGAATACCAAGCTCCTTATACGAAACCTTAGTCGCCTCTGGATTGAGCACGCGCATCACAATTGCCTCGCCATAGTTGCCGGGGATGAAGGAGACACGCATCTCGATGGCGTCACTTTCGCGCGAGACACTGAATCGACCATCTTGTGCGCGATTGGTGATATTGAGCTTGATGCCCGCGAGTAGTTTGATACGCGAGTTGAGCTGGTGATAGGTCGCTGGGTCAAAGAAATACGCATCAACCAGAACGCCGTCAATACGGAGACGCAGGCGTGTTCTCTCCTCTTCTGGCTCGAAGTGAATGTCAGAAGATCGGAGTGCGAATGCTCCAGCGAGAATGATCTCTATAATGCGCGAGACACGATCAAGCGACTTGAGCGTTGTGGCGTCGTCGATCTCTTGCTTCAATGCACCGCGTCCACCATTCTCCTTCGTGAGTTTTGCGAGCACTTCTTGACCAACCGCCACACCACCTGCCCTAGACTCAGTCGCGAATAAAAGATCAGCATACCGAACAAAGGCTTTCTCAAGACTTTTCTCTGAGACGAGAAATTCTTGCAGCGTAAATTTGCGTTCTATAAGCTCTTTGCGAAGTTTTATGAACGCTGGATTGTTTGGATTGTGTATGGCGAGCGATAGAACCTCCGCAGCACGCGCAAATGCCGCCACCTCCGCAGCACGCGCATCCGCTTCGGGTATGGTGCGGAGTGCGTCGCTGTCAATCTCCTTCAGTGAGAGGTCAACATAGGTCATGCCGTATTTCTCAGATAGGATACGTGCCACATCCTCCTCTTCTCTCTCGTACACCTCGGCAAGCTTGCGTGTTTCTTGGTCAGTATCAAATGGTAGGTCCATAAGCGTATAATACACTGAATGGAGGCATTGGTTAAAACACTTGTAGAACTAGAGGCAGAAGCTGCGCGGTTTGTGGGTGTGCTCGCGCCGAGTCCGCGAGGCGCGACGCTCGTCACTCTCTCGGGCGACCTGGGGGCAGGGAAGACGGCTTTTACCAAGGCGGTCGCACGCACTCTTGGTGTTGACGAGATGGTTACGAGCCCCACGTTCGTCCTCGAAAAGATTTATAAACTTGGACATCCGATGTCCAAGTTCAAACGGCTGGTTCATATTGATGCCTATCGGCTTGAGGCAGGAAATGATCTTGCGCCGCTTGGTTTTGACGAGCTGATGCAAGATGCTGGCAATCTGATTCTGCTTGAGTGGCCAGAAAAAGTTGCTGATGCTCTCCCTACTCCTGCCGTGCGAATATCTCTAGCGGTGCTTCCAAATGATTCACGCATGATTACCTATGGCTAAGAAAACACCAGCGAAGAAAAGAATAGTGCTTCTTGATACACACGCGATTATTCATCGCGCGTATCACGCCTTGCCAGAGTTTACTGGTCCCACCGGTGCGCCGACAGGCGCTCTCTACGGACTTGTCTCAATGTTGCTTAAGATTATTACCGATCTCAAGCCCGATTATATTGCTGCATGCTACGACTTGCCCAAGCCGACGATTCGTCATGAGGCATATGAGGGATATAAGGGCACGCGAGGCCCAACTGATGACGCGCTTGTTGAACAGCTCAAAGAATCGCGAAAGGTGTTTGAGGCGTTCTCTATCCCGACGTATGAAAAAGAAGGATTCGAAGCCGACGATATTCTCGGCACGATTGCCGAAAAGATAAAAAATACTGCAGATGTCATAATTGCGTCGGGTGACATGGACACGCTCCAGCTTGTCGACGATGAGCGGGTTCGAGTCTATACCTTAAAAAAGGGCATCAATGACACAATTCTCTACGACGAGAAGGAAGTCATAGCGCGATTTGGTTTCTTACCCTCTTTGATTCCCGATTGGAAGGGTCTTCGTGGCGACCCCTCTGACAACATTAAGGGCGTGAAGGGTATCGGCGAGAAGACCGCGACCGAACTTGTTACCACATTTGGCACAATTGAAAAAATATATGTAGCATTAAAAAAGAGCGACGCGGCATTTACAAAAAAAGGTATCAAACCTCGTGTTCTTGCGCTTCTGAAAGAAGGTGAAGAAGACGCGCGCTTTTCAAAATCACTAGCCACAATACGATGCGACGCACCCGTCGCTTTTGTTTTGCCAGAAAATGACTGGAGAGAAAACGTCGAGATACAAAAAGTGCTCGCGATGTTTGATGATTTTGGTTTCAGGTCGCTGAAAGCGCGGATGAGGACCGTTCTCGGCGCACAAACGCAATTTGATGAACCTTTGGGTCCGCACACGACGGATAACGACAGATCAGACGCCACGCCAAAGCCTTCACAAATTGCGCCGGAGCGTCTTGCGGAAGCCGGCGTTATGCTCTGGCTCATTTCGTCAGACTTCACGAACCCATCGCTTGATGACATTCTCGCATTTACCAAAGAGCGAACTTTTGACGCGGCATATGCGGTGCTCGAGAAGCAGCTTGCAGAGCTCGGCAGAGTGCGTGATGTGTATGAAAAAATTGAGAAACCACTCATTCCTGTTGTTGATCAGATGGAGATACGAGGCATTCTTGTTGATCCCAAGGTACTAAGTGACCTCGACAAGAAGTACAGCGCTGAGCTCTCAGAAATAGAAAAACGCATTTATAAAGACGCCGGACGCGAATTTAATATCAACTCGCCGAAACAACTCGGAGAAGTGCTGTTTGACGAGTTGAAAATTATTCCAGAGAGACAAAAGAAAACAGCCGGCGGTCAGCGTTCAACACGCGAAAGCGAGCTTGAGAAAATGCGCGAGATGCACCCGATTATCAGCGACATTCTTGAATACCGCGAGTTGAAAAAATTGCTTTCAACCTATATTAAGAATCTGCCGCCGATGCTCGACGCGGAGAATCGCCTCCACGCGGAGTTTATTCAGACCGGCGCGGTTACCGGACGCATGGCAAGTCAGAATCCGAACCTTCAGAATATCCCTCTGCGTTCAGAGCGCGGGCAGGCGATACGCCACGCATTTGTTGCGACGAATGGATTCACGCTTGTCTCAATTGATTATTCGCAAATAGAATTGCGGCTCGCCGCAATTCTCTCGGGGGATGAAAAGCTTTGCGAGATATTCCGCACCGGCAGGGATGTACACACTGAGGTTGCGGCGCGCGTCTTCCGTGTTGCGCCAGAAAAAGTTTATGCAGAGATGCGTCGCCGCGCCAAGGTGATCAACTTCGGCATTCTCTACGGCATGGGAGTAAATGCACTTCGCGCACAGCTCGGTTCGACTACTGCCGAAGCTCACCAGTATCTTGAAGATTATTTCACCACCTTCAAAACACTTGCAGAATATCTTGAAAGCACGAAAGGATTTGCGCGTAAGCATGGTTATACTGAGACCCTATTTGGCCGTCGTAGGCAGTTCCAAGAGATGAAGTCATCTCTGCCGTATGTGCGCGCGCAGGCCGAGCGCATGGCGATTAACGCGCCAATACAAGGGACGTCGGCAGATATGATTAAGCTCGCGATGGTAGAAGTACACAAGATGCTTGAAAAGAATAGTTGGACTGAAGATGCGCACCTCCTCCTTTCTGTGCACGATGAATTAGTGTACGAGATTCACGATAGTCAAAAAGATGAGATTGGCGCGCAGATTAAAAAAATAATGGAGTCTATGCTTTCAATCAAAGAAACAAACGGTGTGCCGATTGTTGCAACGATGAAATCAGGCCCAAACTGGGGTTCATTAACATGATTTATCTTTTTTACGGCAGTGATAGTGAGAAGGTGCGCACAAAAGCGTTTGATTGGGTTGCGGCTGCAAGAAAGAAAGAACCGAACCTCGCATATGTACGCCTTGCGCGCGAAGAGCTCACTGACGCAGCACTTGAAGATGCTGCTCTCTCTGGAGGACTCTTTGTAAAGCGACTTTTAATATTGATTGACGATCCTTTCCATAATGTGAAGGACATCGTAAGTCCCTCATCAGATGAGGGACTTACGATGTCCCAAAATTCAGAAGACATTATTGAAGAGCATCTTGATGCACTTTCCGCCTCTGATAATGCAATTATCATCCTCGCGCCAAAGCTCGCGGCAGCAAAAGCAAAAAAGATGCTTGCAAAAGCAAAACTTTCTTACGAATTCAATAAGGCTCCCGCGCGAGAAGAGGCGAGAGGTTTTAACGGAAATCTTGTCAACGCGCTCGCTGCGCGCTCGCACGAAAAACTCTGGCTTGAAATTAACAGAGCATTACGAGCTGGTGATGCGCCCGAGATGTTGCATGGCCTCTTGCATTGGAAAGCGCGCGACTTAATGGAGAAGGGTAGTCGCGCATGGACTCCACAAGAATCTCGCGCTCTCTCGCTTTCTCTCATCTCTCTCCTCCAAACCTCCCGCCGCGGTGGTTTGGATTTACCTCTCTCCCTCGAGAGATTTGCTCTCGCAATTTAATTTTCTGTGCGCCCGCCGCGGCTCGAACGCGGGACCTTATCCTTAAAAGGGATCTGCTCTACCAACTGAGCTACGGGCGCGAGTGAGGCAGAAAGAAACGAGCTTGCTCAATTTCTTTCTCGCCGAACGAGCGCACAGTATGGTAATCCATATGGGCGCGTAGGTACAACTTACCCTTTTTACGTTCTTTTTTCTAGTACCCAAACGCATCCACCGTATTGCCGCCAGTGTCGAGAAGTTTCACCAATTCATTTTTTGTACGCCACATCGAGTTTGATCTACCGAGATAGATACGCCACGTGTTGCCGAGGAAGTCAGAATCTTTCTTATGAGCCTCAACACACCCATTGTAGTTCATATAGTTCACCAAGAAGTTCTGGCACACACCTGAAGCTCCAATCGGCGGTGTGATGGCAATCTGGCAGCGCGGAAGTGTCTTCACATATTCAATACACGCTGAATCGCGTATGTAACCGGTACCATAGAAAGAAGCGAGTTCGTCAGATGGCATGGGGCAGTTCTGTGGCAATGACGGAGAGAATGTTTGAAAGGTGCTGAAATAGCCGATACATTTATTCTCACGGAAAGAAGCGCCGATAGGAGATCTCCCAGAGATGATGATCGCGCGGGTGCCTGGGGTGAGCACGATGTGTTGGGACTCGTTTATTGTGCCAGATCTCGGAACCTCAGTGCCCTCAGGGATCACCGAAGTATTCCCGGACGCGTCACTCATAAGTTTCCATCCAGAGAGGTCGACCGGCATGCTGGCATTCTGAGCAACGGTTATTTCAATGTATTCATTCCCTGCACTTGCTGATGCCGCACCAGAAACAAAGTGATTCATGCTAATGAGATTGCGATATATCGACGGGCTGCCAAATGTGCTACCTCCAACAAAAGAAGGGAGTGGTTCTGAATTCCCAGAATAGCCAGTAGTATTCGCGCCATCAGATGATCCTGGGAGAGAAACGTTTTGACTGCCAACGCGAAACGGTGCTCGCGGCAATTGTAGGTAAGTGCCACCGCCTAACTCTTGTGGCTCAGCAAGTGTAGGGCCGGTAAAAGCTATCGGGTGCATCGGACCACCGACTGCAATCCAGATGAGGAAAATGAAAACGAAGATCCCTATGAAGAACCACGCATCGTGCATATCACCCATAAATAAATAGTAGCAGAAAGCAGGGGCAGGCGGCAGGGGTAACTTCCAGCTCACTGCTCCTGCCTGCTGCCAACTAGCTTTTCAAGTTCCTCGCGGACAACATCGGCATCGCTCCAAGGTATTCTCGTGCCGCGCGCACTCATGATGAACGGGTCTGTGCCCTTGCCTGTGATGAGGACAGCATCGCCAGGGAGCGCGGCGCGGAGCGCCGCACGTATCGCTTCGCGGCGATCCATGATGATCTCAGGCGGGCGTGTCATACCGCCAGCCATTTCATCAACAATCTTTTTAGGATCTTCGTCATACGGGTCTTCGTTGGTGAGAATAACTTTTCCGCATGATTCATCGGCAATGCGACCCATCTCCGGTCGCTTCCAGGTGTCACGTCCGCCGCCGGTGTTGCCCAGCACACAGATTTTTCTATGTTTTTGAAATGCATCATATAGTGCGCGAAGCGAATCTGGTGTGTGCGCATAATCAACAATAGCGATGAAATTTTGCCCTGCCTCAATGCGTTCGGCGCGACCACCGATGCGCAAGAGCCCAGCCAGTGCCTCTGCACAGGTCTCAAGCGGCACACCGAGCGCCTCGGCAGTCTTTAATGCTGCAAGTGCATTCATAAGGCTGAAATTTCCCGGTTGCTTGATCGAAAAATGGACGCCTTTATATGAGAAAGAGACACCATCTTCACTTACCCGAGCATCTCCTGCATCGGCAAAAGAAAATGGGATTCTTTTTTCTACATCGAGTGCGAGAAATGCCGCACCATACGCATCATCTGCATTTGCAACAATAGTGCGCGGACGCTTTGACGAGTGCACGAGTGCTTGGCCAATTCTAAATTTCGCATTGAAATATTTCTCCATAGAACCATGTGATTCTAAATGTTCTTTTTGGAGATTTGTGAAAATAAGCGCATCAAGCTCAAGACCGAGGTGTCGATATTGCAGGGCGGCTTCACTTGTAATCTCAATAATGGCATGGGTGCATCCTTTACCTCTCGCCTCGGCAAGAAACTTCTGAATGAAGCCGCGTCCTGGCAGCGTCATCTTGAAGAGGTTTGGTCGAGAATCTTTTCCTGTTGCGAAACGAATGGTGCTGGCAAGAGCTGTCTCATGGCCCGCCGCCGTGAGGATGGTGTGGAGCATCTCTGCAACTGAAGATTTGCCCTTCGTCCCTGTCACGCCGATGACGGTGAATTTTTTTGCAGGGAAACCATGTCTGAGTGCGGCCGATGCCGCAAAAGCGTAGTGATAGGGCGTGAGAAGTGTTCGCCGCAGATGCATCATGAGTGAGAAGAGAGCGCTGCCTTTAATCGCACGTCTTTGCCGACAGCATCATCGGGGATTGCCTGGAGTGCTTTGCGCGCCTCGCGTTCGGTGTAGCCGAGCGCGACGAGGGTATCAAAGACTTCATTGTCGGCATTGTCATGCGAGCGTGGGCCAACTTTTTCAGCGAGCTCCACCAACATTTTCTCTGCGCTTTTCTTGCCGAGCCCGACAATCTTAGTGAGATAATTAAGGTCGCGCTTGCTAATAGCACCCTCAAGCGCCTCGCGCGGCGCTCGGCGCAACACCGAGAGTGCCGTTTTGGGGCCCACACCAGAAACCGAAAGTATGAGTTCAAAAAAGTCTCTATCAGCTGCGTCTATGAACCCATAGAGATCCACACCGTCTTGTTTGATGGTGAGGTGGGTCGCGAGAGTCGCTTCACTCCCCACCAAGAGCGCCTCGGGAGCATTCATGCGCACCTCAACCCCCAGCCCCGCGACCTCAACAATCGCGCTGGCCGGACTTATAGAGAGCACCTTCCCGCGTATCTGCCGAATCATGTGTTCATCTTATCACCCACGTTGACTTTCTGGAGAATTACTGGGCTACTTGACAAAATAGCCGAGTCGTGTATACTAGTAGATAGTAAGTTCTTTGACACTAATTTGCGAGTGGTCATAGCCAAAAGACGCTGTAAATACGGCCTTTTCTGGCTATGACCACAGACGGCCATAGTTCCACCTCGGAGGAGAGGACAATTCTAATGGGCGAATAAGCCCAACGAAAGGAGAACAAAATGGACTTTGCATCGAAAAACCTTACGGCTGGTCAGTTAAACGCAATCGTGAAAAAACTCGGCGGTGAAGAAATGGCTTTACGATTTCTTCGTGATGAGCTTACGGTTTCTGAACCGATTGCGAAAAAACTTCTCAACTTTGTCACCACGACCAACGTTTCCGAAGTCACCTCGTTCATCGTCAAGGACAAATTCCGCGAAGGTAAGACGACCGACGGCGTGAAAATCGCATGGCTTGGTTCCAACTTCAAAGAAAACTTCCTTGGCAAAACGGAACGGGGTATCGCTTCGGCGACACTTCGTATCCAGAAGCTAACGAAAGACTCTTTGGACGCCCCGATTCTGACAGAACTTGGCGATACGGCGGAAACGACACTTGCACAACTCTGGGAACTGATGAAGCTGCAGGGCTCCGGCCAAGAAGGAAAACTCCTCGTTAACGGTTGGGCGAATATCGTCTATATCCGCGACAAGAACGAAAACCTCTGGGCCGTGTACGCGCGCTGGAGCTCCGGCAGCGACGGGTGGGTCGTTGGAGCCTATTCGGTCGAGAGCCCGGGTAGGTGGGGTGCCGACTTTCAGGTCGTCTCCCGCTGATTCTTTTCAACTCTGATCTTTTTGAACCTTAGACCCTTTGAATCTTTGCCATTTTGGCATTGAAACGAAGGGTCTTTTGTTATAATAAAAACAAGGATGTCTTGGGTGCGGCGAGCATGCTCTTCGCACAGCGCCTTGGGAAATCAGTACTCCAGAATTGTGTCGAGCATGCTCGCCATGAGCGCGGGTACGATTGTCCAAAAAAAGATTAGAATCGGTGTGCGATGTTGGTGGACTTTGATGTCCCGAATCAGGTACAACCTTGAGAGTATTCAAGAGGTGGTGGTATGGATGGCATCACACACAAACGTGCTCTGGGCCGTGAACGCGAACTGGAACTCCGGCAACGACGGGTGGAACGTTGAAGCCAATTCGGTCGAGAACCCGAATAGGTGGAGTGCCGACAATCAGGTCGTCTCCCGCAACTCTCGTCTTTTCCCGTCTCCACTTGGAGGCGGGTTTTTCGCTATAATACCTCTCTTCCATCCACCGACCATGCGTCCTATTTCTTCAACATCTTTCCCGAGTGATATAAAATGGCTCTGCGCCATGAGTCCTGATTCCCACGCGATTTGGATAAAGAAGCGAACAGCATCAACAGCACGAATTGCTTCTTCAAGTGGGGGCAATTTTTGGTCGATCGATGCGTATGCGGTTTTACGTAGTGCGTCTAATAAGTTAAGCCAGAGCTTGTCGATCCGGTCACCAATACCGAAGCGCTCTGAACGCGCCATTTTCCGATGAGCGACGAGCCAAATTTTGTAAGCGACTTTAGCTCGCTCAATCACCGGCAAAAGCTTCTGGGGGGGGGTTACTTCTAGGAAGAAATTCACTCATACGTATGAGAGTATCATTTCGGTTGAAAATATTCTCGGCGCGTGGCGAGAATTTATAAAAGGGAAGAGGAAACGTACTGACGTACAAGAATTTGAAAGATATTTGATGCATAACGTTTTAGAACTGCACCAAGAACTCGTGGCAGGCACCTATCAACATGGCGGCTATCACCATTTCAAGATCAGCGACCCCAAGCCGCGCGACATTCATAAAGCGAGTGTGCGTGACCGACTGGTACACCACGCTCTTTATCGTCAACTCTATCCATTTTTTGACAAAACGTTCATCAGCGATTCGTATTCATGCCGAAGAGAGAAGGGGACACATAAGGCGATGAACCGCTTCAGAGCCTTTGCGCGCAAGGTTTCTAAAAATAATACGCGCACCTGTTGGGTGTTGAAGTGCGATATCAGAAAATTCTTCGCATCTATCGATCAAGCCAAACTCATACAGATTCTTAAACAGCGAATATCAGACGAACGCATTGTCCAGCTTGTTGAGAAAGTCATCACGAGTTTCTCAAGTACTGAAAAAGGGAAGGGTCTACCACTCGGGAACCTCACCTCACAACTCCTCGTAAACATCTATATGAACAAGTTTGATCAGTTTGTTAAACATGAGCTAAAAGCAAAGCATTATATTCGCTACGCTGATGACTTTGTATTTTTATCATCCGACCGTTCATTTCTTACCTCACTTTTGCCCCTTATTCATAATTTTCTACATGACCATCTCGCTCTTGAGTTACATCCAGGTAAGGTCTCTATCAACACGCTTGCATCCGGCATTGATTTCCTCGGCTGGGTGCATTTTCCAGACCATCGCGTTTTACGCACCTCTACCAAAAAGCGGATGTTCCGGCGTATTATAGAAACGAAAAGTAGGAAAGAAACAGTGCAGTCATATCTCGGCCTCTTGAGTCATGGCAACACACATAAACTGCAATCAGTTGCATTTTCTGACTACAACCTATAAGCTACAGCCTACAACCTATTTATATGGCAATTACCAGTTCAGCAAAGAAGGCGATCCGCTCCTCGGGGCGGAAGCATGTCTTTAACCTGCGTCGCAAGGGGGCGCTTCATGACACGACTAAGTCGTTCACCAAAGCGCTTGCTGCCAAGGATGTGAAGGGTGCAGAAAAGCTCCTCCCCGCAGCCTATAAGGCAATCGACAAGGCCTGCAAGAGTGGGATCATCAAGAGCAACACCGCAGATCGCAAGAAGGCGCGTCTCGCCGCCTCAATCAAACGCGCACAAGCGTAAACTCAAAAAGTGCCCTCGACAGGAATCGAACCTGTACCACCTCCTTCGGAGGGAGATATTGTATCCATTCAACTACGAGGGCGAAGCGAGGAAACAAGAATGCGTCCTCGGATTCTTGTTCTCCGAACGAGCCCTCGTATCGAATCCGAGAAGATACGAGGGCATTCCTCAACCGATACTACACCAGTTTGTGGTCACTGATAATTCAATCGCCGTCGCAATTGAATTTCCTCGACCCCGTCTCGCGGCTCAGCTTGCTAGCTGAACATCGCTCCGACCGGCACAGAAATAGAAAACACCGCGCAGGCGGTGTTTTCTATTTCTGTGCCCCCACGAGGAATCGAACCTCGATTACGACCTCCGCAAGGTCGCGTCCTGATCCGTTGAACGACAGGGGCGGTATTTACTCTTCGTACTTCTGTGCAATCTGTTGTCCGAGTGAGAGAAGCTCTCTTAGTATCGAACTACCGGAATAGACGATAGAACAGATGCCTCGAAAGTTTTTCCGAAAACGCTTCAGCACACTTCGCTTTTTAACATAGATTTTACCAAATTGCGACTCTGGTACCCCGAGAAGCTTTGACCAGAAGGCAATTGATTCACGATGTTTATGATAATAATGGAGGTGTAAACGGACACGGATCTTACTTTCATCTAATGAATACGATGATCGTAGGAGTGTTAAATATAATTTTGCCAACGCAGGATCCGTATTTACGAACTTCATTTGAGCTTTTGCTCCCTCTGCCCAGTACAACATGGCAAGGAGCGATTTTTGGACGTTTTTATCCTTGATTGGTAACCGTATCAATACCTTTTTGCTTTTTCAGAAGCTAGCATCAGGCGGTCCTCATGTTGTGGATAAGTTAGAATCCGAGCCAGGCCGCCACTAGATCGATGAAAGAGTGTGTGTGTTCGCTTTCCTCAACGTGTTGGATGAAGTGCAGATATACCGACTCAGCATCGACCCCTTCAAGTGGGATGACGAGATGCGGCGAAAACCACGTCTCATTCTTGATAGAGAGCAGGGGCGGCAATTCGCCCTCGATATCTTCAAGGATCGAAAAGGAGATCATATGGTCAAAGGAGTGGAGATCATCTCCAATAAACAATCCCTGCTCAACGAGGCGAAAGCGGTGCAGGGGCGGCTGTTTAGCCGCATGGAGTGCGATGGTGGCAGCAGCAACGATGACCAAGAAGGCGAGCAGATAGTTGCCGAAGAGTATCGTCGCGATTGCTATCGCTGCAGCGATGATACCGAGTACCCAGTACCAATCAGCACTCTTCGGCACATGGTCGTATTCTCTCCCTTCCCATTCTACGAGTGCGGTGCGGGGCATGGGGAAAGTATATCACTGCACACACGGTTACTGTGTCGGTACCGGCTCTCTATTGATATGTACTATCTTGGCTGGTTTGAAACCGTTAAAGGATGTCGCAGAGGCATTTGAATACGCCCCGATATTTTCAGCATAGAGCAAATCCTCAATCTGCAAATCCTCAGGCAACTCATCGGAGAGAGAAATGGTGTCGAGTGCATCGCAGGTTGGGCCGAAGGTGGCGCACATTTTTTCCTCACCCTCTTTAAAGGCGTGAAGCGGGTAGTGCTGATGATCAAAAATCTGCCCAGAAAAGGTGTGGTACACACCATCATCCAAGTAATAACACGTCTTCCCGTCACGGATGGCTTTACCGATGATTTTAGTCACGACGGTGCATGCGGTCGCCACCATAAAACGACCTGGCTCGGCGATAATTTGAATGTTGTCATTGGCGAACCGGCGCTTTATTTCAGAATTCAATTTTTTAGCCAAAACCGCAAACGATTTTACATCCGGCGTATATTTAACAGGGAAGCCGCCGCCGATATCGAGGACTTTAATTTTCCGTCCCTCTTTGTCAGTAAATCCTATTGAGTAGTTTCTTAATCGTGCCTCTTCAAAAATAGAGAAGGCAAAGTTCAAGGCCTGTGAATAATTATCAAAATTGCAGCACTGGCTACCCACGTGGAAGCTTATCCCCTCAACCGTCAGCCCCCTCTCGACAGCCCCTGCCAGCAGATCAATTGCTTCTCCTGGGTGGACACCAAACTTTGAAGAAAGCTCTACCATAGAGCCTGTGTTGGGCACGCGAATACGCAAAATCAGGCCAGCATCGGGGGCATACTGCTTTATCTTTTTAAGTTCTTCAACATTGTCAAACGTAACGAGGATTTTATATGGGTTTAATTTTTTCAGGATTTTAGACGGCTTGATAGTATTGGCATAAATAATTTTATCCCAGATAAAGTCCTGCCGTTCTTTTTCAGAAAAATCTTTGATATTTTCATAGACGAGTTTAAATTCTGCAAAAGAAGCCACGTCAAAACTGGAGCCCAGGTCATACAAGGTTTTGACGATCTCAGGAAGAGAATTAGCTTTGACGGCAAAATATGCCTGAACATCCGGCAATTTTTCCTTGAATTCTCGGTAATTTTCTCTAATTTTTTCATGGTCAACGACAAGGACTGGCGTGCCATGTTCGGCAGCAATTTTCTGTAACAATTTTTTTCGTTGTTCAGTCATGGTGATTGTTGCGTTTAGGGTAAGAGAAGGAAGTTTTCAAATTGCCACGGATCAGGATTCGCCTTGCTCGCTGGATTTTCTTTAAAGTAGACAGTGCGATTTTTTAGCGGTGTCCAATCAGATGCGGTAGAAATAAAGTCTCCAAGATAGGGTTTGGCAATAGTCAATACAAAATCATGCGGTAAATCATCGGGGAGGTTCACGCCCGCTCGTGGGTTATCAATCATCCAGAGCGCCGCCGCCACAATACTAATCGCCACTTGCAGGGTGGTGGCATTTTGGCCTGGCGCAAGCACTCGTGCTTGATCGATAGAGAGAGCGCTCCCGGTCCACCAAGAGCCATAGGGGTGACCCATAATGAGCGCCCCAAGAGTATCGGCACCTGAAGTAATTTCATCTCCCATAATCCGCAGTTTTGGCGGGAGCTCATAATTGCGGGCGCGCAATTCATAGAGTGAAGAGATAGTCTCGTGGCAGGGCATATAGGCATAGTGCACCGTCGGTCGGTATATCGCCTCTTCATTTTCCCAAACAGTCAGGCGGTCAGAAATGCCGAACGCCTCACCGTGGCGGATCACCATACCGACAATCTCCTGATCGGGTATCCACGATCTCACCAAGGTATTTATGCCCATTTGAGCCAAAGCAATTTGATTTTTAGGTCCATACGGAGGAACGTGTGCCAGAGCGGGGAGTGTTTGCTCATGAGTACCCCAACCCATCTCCGCCGGGGCAGTTCCTTCTTCGCGGAGTCCTTCAATGCTCCAGGTACCTACAAATTCATCCACCTCCTTTGGTCGATTGGTGATTTGCGTATCTCGTTCGCTGCAATGAATAACTTTGACCCCTAATTTTTTACTGAGCTCAGCGAAGTTCTTGTTATTTGCAAGAGCACGCAACTCACCTGCATCTTCAGGAGAAACTTTTTTGTCAGCAATCATACGCGCCGTGATATCCAAGAGGCCCTGTTTTACAAAATGAGAAATAAGACCCGGATTAGCGCCATGATCAACCACTGCGGTTGGCGCATTCTTCCATTCGCGTGAGAGCTCTTGCAACTGCATCTGTCGCCAATACAAGGACTTCTCGAATGGGCTTTTGGTAAAGACCTCCCCCTTCGAGTCCCACACCTCAACTGAGGTGTTCATGTAGAGCACGCCATGGTCGTGACACCACTGGATAATGTCGTTGCACCCAATATTCCATGCCAAATCAATAAGTAGGCCGCCCTCGTCTACGTGTGCGGATAAAACCTGACCCAAATTTTCTGGGGTAATTTTTTCATGCACAAAATGCAATCCCTGGTCAGTATATTTTTTAAGAGCTGCTGATTTATCTTCAAAATCAAGAATGGTTACCTGAGCGGGCGGCACGTCGATTTTTTCCAACAGAATTGGAAGAGTGCATTGAGAGACCGAGCCATAGCCGATCACCAGAATCTTGTGAGCAAATTGCTTTTTCATTATTCATTTTATGTAACGCATTTTAAACCTCAGCGCAAGCAATCTCTACTAATAACTAGGGTGGAAATGATACGATTGTGCCAAACCTCTGGAATATCTTGCCGAAGAAATAAAAACAAAAGCGGAGGAGGTGGGATTCGAACCCACGATGCCTTTCGACATGGCGGTTTTCAAGACCGCTGCACTAGACCACTATGCGACTCCTCCAGAAACCTGTTTACTGCACCGGTGATGACGTGTGCACCGGAGCAGCTTCGTTCGACGGAGATGTGGCAGAAGATTTTGGACGATACCAGAGGAGATAAATAATCTCAAGGATGCCGAGAGTGTTGATGACGAGGAGGGCAATGAACCACCACTTCTGGCCGGCGCGTGCAGCATTCCAGAGAGAATAACCTTTCAAAACAACAGTCCAGAGTACAACAACAAGGATAACAGGAACGAGGATAAGTGCCATCTGCGGTGTGAATGGGGAATAAAACGGTGTGAATGGTTGCATATACGTCGATTATACCACACACTCTGTATCATGCGATACCTTGGAGTGGATTACGGGAGCAAGAAGATCGGGCTCGCTCTCTCAGATGAATCTGGCGCGATGGGCTTCCCGTACTCTATTGTGCCGAATACACCACGTCTTGTTGATGAGGTGTGTACGCTTATCGCCAGAGAACATGTCGGCGCGGTGGTTGTTGGGGATTCGCGGAATCTTGACGGCAGTGAGAACGTGATTGCGGAAGATGCGCGCGTGTTTGGCGAGCAGATTACGGCGCGTGCCGATCTGCCAGTTTTCTTTGAATCAGAAGTGTTTACGAGTGCTGAGGCGCGGCGTGCCCCAGAACCAGCCGGAGGCTGGTCCGCCCTCGGCGGAAAAGATAGAAAGTCACGTTCACCCAAACAGCACAGAGACGTGGACGCCTCGGCCGCCGCACTCATTCTTACTAGTTATCTCACGAGAAGCGCAAGGAGACACGAATAAGGTGACTCCTCGCGGAGAGAGGTGTCTCCTTGTTCGTGCTTGCTTTTGCAGGCGTAAGGTGTCACCTTACTTCGTAAGGAAACACCTTACGCTATGGATAAACCAAAGATTTCAATTGAGGAATTCGGTAAGATAGAAGTGAAGATTGGCACCGTGCGCTCTGCTGAGCGCGTGCCAGATACCGACAAACTGCTTCGGCTCATGGTTGATTTTGGTGAGGAGAGCCCACGCCAGATTATTTCTGGCATTGCTGCTTACGTGTCAGAGCCCGAATCACTGGTTGGACGGCAACTTTCTTTTGTCACGAATCTTGAACCGCGTACGATACGTGGATTTGAATCAAACGGAATGCTTTTTGCGGTTGGAGAAGGTGAGTCATTTGCATTCGTGACGCCTGACAGAGAAGTCCCTCCGGGCACCAGTGCACACTGATGAGGTGAAACAGGCGCGACCGCTCCGCGGTCGCGCTATACTCTAGTTATGTCTTCTGTTTTTAAGGAACGTCTTCATGCTGCCTTCGCACCACCACGCTATCTTGCACCTCCGCTCTCTGGCATAGATCTTTCTACGAGCGGGGTGAAGGCAGTGCGTCTTGTTGAAGGGATGCACGGCCTCACGCTCGCGAATTATTCTGAAGTAAAGTTACCTCCTGGTGCATTCGCCGATGGCGAAATCGTTGATCGTGCTGCTGTCTCTAGCGCACTTGCCACTGCTGCAAAAACCGCCGGTATATCTGATGCCAATGTAGCATTGTCAGAATCAAAATCGTTCCTCTTTGAGGCCACCGTCAATGGTGTTGATAAACACGAGTGGCGTATTGCGATTGAACAGCAACTTGACGAGCTTATACCGTTACCACCGCAGGAGACAGAGTTCGACATTGTTGAAGTCGGGCGAGGAGATAACGGAGTGTTCGTCGCTGGTGTCGGCTTTGCTCGCCGTATTATCAACGACACTCTTTCGGTCTTCGATAGTGTACACATTCAGACACATGTTCTTGAGGGGGAGACGTTTGCTATGGCACGCGCTCTCCTACCTCATGAAGACTCTTCTACTGTGCTCATTATTGATATCGGCAAGACGACGACGAAGTTAGCCGTTGTTGAAGCGCGTGTACCGCGTTTTGCCACAACAATCGGCATCGGCGGTCACGCGCTAACACTCGCTGTGCAGAAACACTTCGGGGTAACCGAAGCTGAGGCACGTAAGGTAAAAGCTGATCGTGGCATTGTCCCCGTACAAGGAAATGAAGATTATCTCGCTACTATGCTTTCGACGGTTTCTGCGATTCGTGACGAGATCTCAAGCCGACTCGACTATTGGCAGAAAAAAGCTGCATTACAGGGAGCTCATGAACCAGTGTCACGCGCGATTCTTGTCGGTGGCAATGCTTCGGTACGGGGGCTTCCTGAATATCTTGAGGGGGCACTGCAAATCCCTGTCGTTATCGGAGACGTGTTCACAAATTTGGCTTCACGCGATACATGGATTCCTTCACTCGACTTCACCGAGGCGCTCGCGTATGCAACGTCGATAGGTCTTGCACTCCACGATCACACCACACGCCATGCATAGCGAACTCACCAACCTACTTCCTCTTGAGCGGCAGCAGCTACTTCGCCGCGAGTACTTCATGCGTCTCAGCGTTGTTTCTCTTTCGCTCATCGTCCTACTTACTCTCTCAGCAGCGGTACTACTCGTGCCGACATACGTATTTCTCACTGAGAGTGCTCGCGCGAAAGAAGTTCGACTTGCAAATATTGGATCCACCATTTCTTCTTCTGATGACGCAACACTTTCTAATCAACTCTCTTTACTATCAAAAAATGCTGCTACCCTGACAACTCTCGCCGAAACACAATCAATAAGCGAAATTGTTCGTGCGGTGCTCGCCATATCACGCCCCGGAATCACTCTTTCTAGTTTCGCGTATTCGTCTGCTGCAGGTAAAAATCTGGGCACCTTGAAGATTTCTGGCAATGCCATGACGCGTGATGCATTGCGCAACTACCAACTTGCGCTCTCTGGGGCATCTTTTGCTCGTTCAGCTGATCTACCAGTTTCTGCATACGCCAAGGACAGTAATATTGCGTTTACTATCGCCATGACTCTCGCGCCATGAAATCGCACGTTCTCAATCTCGTCATTGCACTTGCAGTAACCACTGCCGCTTTTGCATGTTATGGATTCTGGTATGCAGCCATTGTTGCCAAGAGCACTGCAGTTGCGGACATACAAAATCAAATCGTTGCGAAGACCGCGACCGCGGATCGTGTTGCTTCTACACGAGCGACACTTTCTGAAATTGCCGGGGATGAGGCTATGATTCAAAGCCACTTTATTCCCGATACTGAAGTAGTCGCCTTCATTGACGGGCTTGAGACACAAGGGGAGAAACAAGGGACTACGGTAAGTGTTCGTTCTGTCTCCACAGGCACTGGGGCACAGCCAACCTTTCTACTCTCTCTTACTATCAACGGATCATTTGGTGCAGTGATGCGTACGATTGGTATCATTGAGTACGCTCCATACTATATTTCGATATCAGAACTTTCACTCTCGCAAGGTGATAAGAGCATATGGCAGGCCGATCTCAAACTTTTGGTCGGTTCGATACATGCCGCCACAAGTACCCCATGACTATTCTTGCAACCATCAATTCTTTTTTGAAGCATCTGCATCATCGACCGCTCGATCCGATACGCGATTGGATGGTCATGCTCACACTGTCTGCAATAGCTCTTGTGAGCATCATTGTTTGGAACATATGGGCCTTCAACACCGTTGCGACAGGCGGTGTTATAGGCGTTACCGCAACCAGTACATCACCTGTTTTCAACCAAACTGCGCTTGATACCATTCACACCATTTTTGATGAGCGTGCTAATGAGGAGATGAAATACGAAACAGGCACGTATCGTTTCGTCGACCCTTCGCAATAAGCGTTGCTTGCACGCTTTCTCCCTGCGCTTGCCTCGGACGAATCAAATAAGAATTTGTTCGTCACTCGGCTCGCTTGGTAGTAACCCTAATATACGATAGTGTTAAGTTACGCCCTGATAGTTCAATGGATAGAACACCGGACTTCTAAGCCGGTTATGTAGGTCCGATTCCTACTCGGGGCACGGGCACGTGGCGGAACTGGTATACGCGTACGTCTCAGAAGCGTATGGGGCAACCCTTGAGAGTTCAAATCTCTCCGCGCCCACGGGCGATTAGCTCAGCTGGTAGAGCAACGAGTTTACACCTCGAAGGTCACAGGTTCGAGTCCTGTATCGCCCACAAAATATGAATCTCCCCATTCTCTATGAAGATAATGATGTTGTTGCGGTCAACAAGCCCGCAGGACTGGTCACGCACTCTGATGGGAGGACAAAAGAAGAAACAGCAGAGGATTGGTTTAAAGAAAAATATATAGAAGTAAAATTAGAAAAGCCATACGTGCATCGACTGGATAGAGATACGTCGGGTGTCTTGGTGTTTGCAAAAAATGAAAAGGCGTACGACTTCTTGCGCAAAGCATTTCACGATAGGGAAGTGAAGAAGACGTATCTCGCGTTCGTGTATGGCGTGCCAAAAGAAAAGAAAGGAATAATAGATTTTGACATTGGTCGCTCACGCAAAGACTTTCGTCTTCGAAGTGCACAGCCAAAAGCGAAAGGGCACCTGCGCGAGTCACTTACTCGCTATGAAGTGATTGGCGAAGCAGGTGAGTATTCACTACTGAAAGTACAACCAGAAACAGGCAGGACGCATCAGATCCGTGTCCACCTGAAAGCGATTAATCATCCAATCATCGGCGACCGGCTCTACTCACCAAAGCGAGAGCTGGCGCTAGGAATTACCAGATTAGGTCTCCATGCGCACATGATTGATTTGCCGCTGCCCTCGGGCGATCGTGTGCAAATAGAAGCTCCCATTCCACCAGATCTAGCACCAGCTTTTGCTCAATTTAAGAGGACGTGGTAGTGTGCGCAGCACATGGAGAAGGTTATAACGACAGTCAATGTAGAGGGACGCGCGAAGCTCGGGCTTCGCGCGGGTGATACGGTACGTGTCACTCAGAACATCATTGAGCTCAAGAAGGGTCGCGGCACCGACAAGAAGGAGAAGACCATCAAGAATGCTCGCAAGCAGGATTATGTTGGACTCGTTATGGCAGTGAAGCACGGCACAGAAGCGGGAGCATCATTCACCGTTCGTGCAGTTCTTTCGGGTGTTGGAGTTGAGAAGACCTTCCCACTTTACTCCCCGATGATCGACTCGATCGAGATCGTGAAGCGCTCGAAGGTGCGCCGCGCCAAGCTCTACTTCATCCGCGAGAAGGCAGCCAAGGCGGTGCGTCGCCAGCTCCGCAACGCGCGCATGCTCAACATGAAGAGTGATGAGGCAATGCCTTCTGTTGCAGAAGAGGTAGTTCCAGAAGCCGTTGAAGATGTTGCAGTAGCAGAAGCTGAAGTTCCGGTCGCTGAACAAACAGAAGAAGTCGCGGCATAAATTTACAGACAAAAAAATCGAGTTATCCACTCGATTTTTCTTTATATATTATTGGTATACGCTTATACTTGAGGTATGGGGTTGCGTGGACCAAAGCCTAGGAGAAGGGAAGTAATCTGGTCGCCAGAATTGGCGTACGCGATCGGGCTTATTGCGACTGACGGTTGTCTCTCAAATGATGGTAGACATTTATTATTCGTTTCTAAAGATCTTGAGCAGATTAAAAATCTTAAGAAAGCGCTCGGACTTAAAGTAAAAATTGGTATCCATCGAGCAGGTGCTAGAATGAAAAACCGGCTTTATCACAGAGTGCAGTGGGGCGATGTCGTTTTCTATAACTTTTTACTTGAAATAGGACTTACACAGAACAAGTCTAAAACAATTGGAGTACTCGCTATACCAGACAAATACTTTTTCGACTTCTTGCGTGGCAGCTTCGATGGCGATGGCTCCTTTTACAGTTATTTTGACCCACGTTGGAAATCGAGCTTTATGTATTACGTCAGTATAACTTCTGCAAGTTCATTGCACATCGATTGGTTGAGAGAAACACTTCATCGTCTACTTAGTGTAGACGGGCACATATCAAAAATGGGAGAAAATAGAGAAGATCGGAATCCAATATTTAATCTAAGGTTTGCAAAAAGAGAATCACTGCTAGTTATGAACGCCATGTACTCCACTTCTTGCTTGATACACCTATCTCGCAAAAGATTGAAAATAGCGCGCGCTTTGCGTATAGTAGGGGAGTCATTGCTTTCGCGTAGAAAGAAATTGACGAAGTAATGCCCAGGTGGCGCAATTGGTACCCGCGCAGCCTTGAGGTGGCTGTGGTCGCAAGACCGTGGAGGTTCAAGTCCTCTCCTGGGCACTAAAACTAAATCGTGTTGCAGAACTTGTGTTCCTGCGGCTGGTCTGGTATGACAGACAAAAGAAAAGAAAGATGGAAAAGGTCTTTGTACTTCAACAAAGGAGGTGACGAATGAGAGATTTTCAGGGTAGTGTAGATGAATCAGCAATTGTTTTAGAGGGAGTCTTCCCAGAAAGTGATTTAATTGTTTCTTCACCGCTTGAATTTTCCAGTCCACGTTCCGGGGTTTATGTTGAAGGTAGCCTCGAGCATGTGGAAATTATTTTCAAGCAACTTTTCGGTCTTTTGAATGTGTACATTGACGAAAAGCTTTTTGGCCGCTGGATTGGAGTAACTCCGCCTGCGGAAGATTCGGCTCGCACAATCCTGCACTATGAAGCTGTGGCCGACTTTGAAAAAGTGAGACTGTTAAATTTCGTTTTTCGGGAACAGTTGGCAAAGATCTGTAACATGCACCTATCTACTATCGCAGTTCTTTTCATCAAATTTGAGGGTAAGGAACTTGATCGGCGATGGGTCGCTTTGCCGGAGGGATTCGTGAACGGCAGCATTCGTTTGCCGAAGTTAAAAACGAAAAAACCAGAAACCAGTTCTTGTCCCGCAGGAGAAAGCCTGCAGTAAAAAAGCCCCGGTTCTGCATAATGCAGAATCGGGGCTCCGTTGTTTCTTGAACAACTGATAGTATTGTCTCATGCTCTACACCGGCACCGGCGATGATGGGAAGACGAAATTATTTAACTGCGATCAGCAGCGGGTATCAAAGTCATCTGAAGTGCCAGAGGCGCTGGGCGCGCTTGATGAATTAAATGCGTTTTTGGGATTGGTGAAAATAAAAGCGGCAGGAGAACCGCGAATCGCTTTAGCGATTCGCGAAATACAAGAAAATCTTTTTATCATTCAGGCAGAAGTTGCAGGAGCCGGTAAGAAAATAGGGGAGGACGCGATAATCGGTGTTGAAAAACTAATAGGCGAAATAGAAAAAGAAATTCCGCCAATCACTGGCTTCTCTATTGCCGGTGGGACTGAACTCTCTGCTCTTCTTGATGTCGCGCGCACGCTCGCACGCCGTGCTGAACGCGCGTTAATTGCCGCCAAAGACGCAAAAGCAGTCACTCTATCGAGCGGCACTTTGGCATATATGAACCGCCTCTCGTCGCTCCTCTTCGCTCTCGCTCGCATCGCGAATCATCTCGCGGGCGTGCCAGAAGAAAACCCGCGCTACTAAGGCATTCTTTCGATATTTGTGTTATAAAAACTCTGTGCGCACATGGTGGTCGTAGCTCAATTGGTAGAGCATCTGCTTGTGGAGCAGAAGGTTGTGGGATCGTGACCCATCGACCACCCCAATGATGACAATCCAAAAAGCCGTTCCAGAAGACGCTCTTGGAGTAGGGGAGGTATTTTACAAAACATGGCTCGCGACATATCCCAATGAAGAGTTCGGCATAACCGTTGATGACATTGAAGACCGATGGAAAGACAGAAATAAAGCAGATGGCAGCAGAATCAGAAACGCTCCAGATAACGAATTACTTCTCACCGCGAAAGATGGCGACAAAATTGTTGGAGTGTGTCGTGCAGTCAAACATACAGATAAAAATAATCTGCAGGCAATTTACATTCTTCCTGAATATCAAGGGCAAGGACTTGGTAATAGTTTTTGGAAAGAAGCTCTAAAGTTTTTTGATCCAAAAAAAGATATTACCGTCGAAGTCGCGATCTATAACGCCAATGCAATAGAGTTTTATGAAAAGCTTGGTTTTAAAGACTCTGGCAAAAGATTTTCAAATGAAAGACTGAAAATGAAAAGCGGTGCCATACTTCCCGAAATGGAGATGGTTATAAAAGCGAGTGAGCGTGATACTATTTGAAGATGAAAAACTTCTTTTTCGGTGTTTTTCTCACAGCTGTTGTGGTGGCTGGCGGGCTCATATACCGCAATGTGCTTGAGCACCCTTCGCAGCCGATAGTGTGCCCGATGGACGCGCTTGTGTGTCCTGACGGCACTTCGGTATCGCGTGTTGGCTCATCCTGCACATTTCCAGTATGCCCGCCGCCAAATGTTTCATTTTCTAATATCGGCATTTCGTTTGCAGTTCCAGCAGGCTTTGTGATTGCGTCATTGCCAGATTCTGCAAGCGTCGCCGCGTATCAGATGCCAATACCGACAGCTTCTTCAACTGCTGATATCACAATACGTCGCTTTGCGATTCAAGCATCTTCAACCGCGCTTGCGACCATCAAACAGACAGCTATTGGTGGCGCCTCTGGAGCGCCAGTCGGTGCGACTTCATTTTCTTCCAAAACTCTCGGATCGTATCGCTTCACGGTCGTCGCGATAGAACGCTTCGAGGGAGTTATTGATACGGCGTATTATCTCGCTCGCAGCACTGACGTACTCCGCTTTGACGCGATTGACCGAGGAGCTGATTGGACCAATCCGAACCTTAACGTTTCAACTCTTCCTGCAGCTGCGGCACTCGAGAAGCTCCTCGCGACCCTGCAAGGGCAGGGGTAAAGTGCTATAGTTTTGGCAGTTACTCAATAACCATTTTGCCATGAATGACAACCCTTTTTGTAAGATCTGTGATAATGGTGTTGCACGTGTCGCATTTATAAGCACGATCGTGATACTTGCACTCTTCTTGCTCGCACAGACGATGAATACTTTGGGGAACATTGGTCGCTCGGGTGTACCGGCGACCGACACCATTACGGTACAGGGCGATGGCCAGGCGACACTCCCGCCGGATGTCGCGCGTATTTCTTTCACCGTTGATAATACGAAGGTCACTGTTGCAGATGCGCAAGACGCCACCACCAAACAAGCAAATGCCGCAATCGCGTTTGTAAAAGAGCAGGGTGTTGCAGACAAAGATGTAAAAACACTCTCGTACAACATCAGTCCACAGTATTCGTATCCAAATCCGTGCCAGCCTGGAATGCTTTGTCCGACATATACCGGTACACCGAAGATAACGGGCTATCAAGTCTCTGAAACAATTCAAGTGACCATGCGTGACCTCACGAAGGTTGGCGAAATGTTGGGCGGACTCGGGAAACTTGAAGTACAGAATGTAAATGGCCCTGCTTTTGCGCTCGATGACTCAACTGCCGGCTACGATGCCGCGCGCGCCGATGCGATTACCAAAGCAAAGACGCAGGCGAAACTTCTCTCAAAGCAGCTCGGTGTTTCTCTCGGCAAAATAGTGAACTTCAGCGAGTCATCGGGCGGCTACGCTTATCCGATGTACGGTCTTGGCATGGGCGTGTCGAGTACGAAAGCAGAATCTGCACCAAATGTTCCGGTAGGTGAGAACACCTACAACGCATCAGTCTCTATCACCTACGAGATTCGCTAGCAGCAAGCAAGGAGACACCTCCCTCCGTGAGGAGTCACCTTGATTGCTGGGGGTGTCACCTTGTGGACGACCGTTGACGTACACTTTGTGCTGTAGTATGCTCTTGAAATACAGAGCCCGCAGGGCTTTTTTATTTACCAAACACTTGCTATGACATCACTCTTCACCTATCTGAAGCATGTTCGCGAAGAATTCACGCATATCGTCTGGCCGACACGGCACACAGCGATCGCGCATACACTCGTGGTCATTTTTATCGCGGCGGTCATCGCTCTTCTTGTGGGGTTGCTCGACTACATCTTCGGTTTGGGAGTGAGTCGCGCCATTATCGGCTAACTTTTCTTATATGGATGAACAATACTCACCGCGAGAAGAGATGGAGATGCCTGATGAAGTTGGCATGGCAGATATTGCGCCCTCAGTGAAAAAGGAGGTTCGTGATGAAGTTGTACAAAACGAATCAGATGCGCGCTGGTACACCATTCATACGTATGCCGGTTATGAGAACGCCGTTGAACGCAACTTGAAGCAGCGCATTGAGTCTCTCGGTATGGAGGAGAAGATTTTTGATGTCATTGTCCCAACCGAAAAGAAGATTCGCGTGAAGGGAGGCAAGCGCATTGTTGAAGAAGAGAAAATATACCCAGGATATATTCTCGTGCGGATGATTGTTGATGATGATTCGTGGTTCGTGGTGCGCAATACTCCGCGCGTGACAGGCTTTGTCGGCGCGGGCAACACACCCGTCCCTATGGAGGAGTCTGAAGTGACATCCCTGATGAAGCGTATGACAGCCGAGGCGCCCAAGCATCGTATTGACCTCGTCAAAGAGGATCCGGTCGTTATCGCCGATGGTCCCTTCAAGGATCTTGAGGGCAAGGTGAGCGAAATTGATGAAGATCGAGGGAAGGTGAAGGTGATGGTCTCGATGTTCGGGCGCGAGACGCCAGTAGAATTAGATTTCCTTCAGATAAGGAAACTCTAATTCTAAGCACCAAGCACCAAATTCGAAATCCCAAATAAGCACCAAGCACGAAATCATAAATGATGCCAAAGCTCAAAAAATGAAATCTGAAAAGAAATTTGACTTAGAGGAGCGAACACTTGATTTTGCGAAAGATGTTCGCAAGCTTGTTAAAGCACTCCCGAAATCAGTTGCACTTATTGAAGACGGGAAACAATTAGTACGTTCGTCAGGATCAGTAGGAGCGAATTATATCGAAGCGAATGAGGCGTTGAGCAAAAAGGATTTTATGATGCGAGTCAAAATCGCACGCAAAGAAGCAAAGGAGAGCCGCTACTGGCTGAAACTAATCGAGGTCTCGGAACAGTTTGAAAAAGATCGTGCTAATTTGGAACAAGAAGCAGTCGAACTCACGAAGATCTTGAGCACAATTTTGCAAAAAGCTACAGTTTAATCCTGTGTTTATTATTTTGAACTTGTTTCGTGCTTGGTGCTTGAGATTTGGAATTTTTTCCACGCCGTGGTAGCGTGGGGACACTATGGCTAAAGTAGTAAAAAAGATAAAACTTCAGATCCCGGGCGGCAAGGCTACGCCTGCGCCTCCTGTCGGCACTGCGCTTGGGCCAGCCGGCGTGAACATTGGTCAATTTGTGACCCAGTTTAACGACGCGACCAAGGACAAGATGGGCATCATCATCCCGGTTGAGCTCTCGGTCTTTGATGATCGTACCTTCACCTTCATCATGAAGAATCCGCCGGCCTCGCGCCTTATCCTCAAGGCGCTCGGTATCGAGAAGGGCTCGATGAAACCAAAAGAAACTAAAGTGGGCACACTGACGAAGGCGCAGGTCGCCGAGATTGTCGCGGAGAAGATCCCAGACATGAACGCAAGCTCGCCCGAGGCAGCAGCCCGCACGATCGAGGGCACAGCACGAAGCATGGGCATTTCAGTAAAATAAGGCTAACTTTGTGGAAGTCCGACTTCCACAGAAACAGAAAAGGCGCTTTTGAGGCGCCTTTTTGTTTGATCAACTAACGCGAATAGGTTTCAAATAACGTTTCATATTCATCATTTGGATTCCACTTGCGCCGGCCAGAGCTTCTTATACTTTTCCATTCCATGCTCGTTATCGCTGGGAAGTACACGTCGCCACACAGCTCTGGTGCGTAAACGGTGGTGAGGCACAACCTCTTTACGTGTTGCATCGGTAGAAAAAGATTAAAGATTTCTCCTCCGCCGATTACACAAGCACGTCCCCCATGTTCGGCAACTTTCTCAAGTGCTTTTTGAATCGAGTCAACAAACTGCACTAAGTCGTGATTGGAACGAACATATCTTCTCGTAAGCACAATATGCTTCCGATCAGGAAGCGGTCTTGCATTACGACGGAGAATTGACTCATACGTCTTACGTCCCATCACCACAACTCCCGCTTCTGTGGTGATTTGTTTGAATCGAGCCAAATCGCTTGGCAGCTTCTGCCACGGCAGTTTGCCGTTGTTCCCGATAACCCGCTCTTGTGTCATCGCTACGATGATAGAAAGATCAATATCCATACAAACCTCCTCTTGTGAATTTATTTTCCTTCTGCACCTTCTCGCACATGCCGCCAAATGTCAAATTGGCACCATTTGTTATTTGGCTCGCTTGGTAGTAGAGTCTGCGCCAGACAGTCTGTACAAATAAACCACATAAAACATAGAAAGGGAGGGTGAGAAATGACAAAAAAGGTAAAGGAGACACATTCTCTTATGTATCAAGCGGTTGAACCTGATAAGGTTCTGCGGAGAGCGTCGCGGATTATTAAAGGCACGGCTACATTTGAGGACCGGTTCGTGCCAGAGCACGGGATACTCTTACAACTCATTCAGTCATTACGTTCGATGGGATGTACGATTTGTTTCGTAACTGGGGTGTGGGACTTAATTCACATTGGTCACGCCGAGTACATCGCACGTGGGAAAAAAGAGGCCATCAAACTCTATCCAGAGACCGATCATATGATTATGGTCGTCGGGGTAGACACTGATGAGTTTACCAAGCTGCGAAAGGGTCCGGATCGGCCAGTTGTCCCACAAGACGAACGTCTGAGGATGCTCGGACACCTACGGGCGGTTGATATTCTCACGTTGCAATACGAAGAAGATCAACTCTTCCAGATTGTCGCTCATGACGTACGAATCATCTCAGAATCCACCAAAGATCTCCCGGCACTCGAGAAGATACAAAAACAATGCGCACACATTGTGAATCTTCCGCCACAGGCGGAGACGAGCACAACGGCGCGTATCCGGCGACTTTCTTTTGATGGCGCCGCAAACGTTCTCTTGAAGGCCGAGAAGGCACTCTTAACTGCTCTGAAGGAGGTGCGAGATGAAATCGAGAAACAGTGATGTTGTATTAGTCGCGTATGTACCGGTGCCGCACGCGGGGTATCTGAAGTTCTTCAGAGCATACAAGGGAAGTACGTTGTATGTTCTTGGAGACGAGTTCATTCAGCAGTTTCAACCTCTCGTTCGGAACTTGCCGGCCGTAACGCCAGAAGAAGTGCGGAAGATGATTGTGCCACTCGATATCTTTGAGAGCATTCGCATTCTTACCCCAAGAAGCATCAGTGTCGTGCAGCAATCAAATGTTGTTGTTATGCCTGATGAAGATGTATCACATGCTATGGCAGAGAAATATCTCTCTGGCGTATCGGTCACCTTTGACGGTAGTTGGCGGCTTCGCTGGGACTGGGGCTCGACACAGGCGAAGCGGCGACCTGAAGGTGAACGTGTGGTTTCGAAAGAAATCATCGACCACTACTTCATGCGAACCTCTTTTGCTCTCGCAGAAAAAAGCCCTGACTGGTGGCGACAGATAGGTTCGCTGCTTGTACGAGATGGGAGAACCCTCCTTTCTGCCTTCAATCAACATGTGCCAAGCGAGCAGAGCTGTTACTGCTACGGTGATCCTCGCAGCAACTTCGAACCGGGACAATGCATAGATGCTTCGTGTGCATTACATGCTGAAACGGGAATTATTGCCGAAGCGGCACGTCGTGGCGTCGCCATGGAGGGGTGCGACCTGTACGTCACTACTTTCCCTTGTCCGCCCTGCGCATATGCCTGTGCACGTACCGGCATCAAGCGACTCTTCTATGCCGACGGATATGCATTAATCTCTGGAGCTGAAGAGCTTGAGGCGAGAGGTGTGAAGATTATTCGTGTGGAGATGTAGTTCTGTAAGTATAAGAAAACCCCCAGTCCTAGGACTGGGGGTTTTGTGTCACTTCTCAAATCCAACAAGTGCTTTGATCGGTTTTGAATGTGCTGTTCGCGGGCCGCCAACAACGAGATGTGCGTGCAGATGGATCACTGATGCTCCGGTTATACCCATAATGCCAGATCGAATAAAGAATGTTCCGCCTTGAATAACATATTCTTCCACAAATTTTCGATGAAGGTCCTTGAGATCAAGCCATTCTGTAGCAGACATTTCTTCTATTCTTTCAATATGTCGCCGTGCTATGAATAGAATGTGAAATTCTGTTCCTTCGTATGGCCACGAATTTCTTGTGACGAGCCAGTGCTTGGATTTATACAACAATGGCCTGCGGTGATGATAATCAAGGTTTTCCTCGCAAAAAGGACAGAACCCTTTTGCGATAATCATCTCGAGAGTTTGAACATAATCATCGCGTGACACAACTTGTGCATTTCCTACATCAACTTGTTTTTTCTCCACGTTCTCCTCCTTTCTTACGGGCTGTAGGGAATCTTCATTGCCGGATGCGGATGATACTCTTCGAGCTCAAAGTGTTCGACTCTGAAGTCAAAGAGATTGTGCACCATAGGGTCGAGTCTCAAGATGGGGAAGGCGTGAGCCTTCCGTTCGATGAGTCTGTGTACACTCTCAATCTGGTCTTCGTAGATGTGTGCATTGCCGATGAATCCATGCACATAGTTCCCTGGAGGGAAACCGGTTACCTGACTCATCATTAGTAACAATGCTGCATACTGAATCATATTTGAAGGTACTCCGACGGGAAAGTCTGCCGAACGCTGATTCATGAGCATATCCAACCTTCCGTTCATGACACCGAAATGTAGCCATCCGTGACAAGGCGCTACTATAACCTTCCGATTCGGACCACGTGCCGTGTAGTAGGGCTTCCATGGTGTTACGAGATGTGTGCGCATTGTCGGATAAAGCCGGATTTGTTCGAGCACCTGCTTAAACTGGTCCAGTGTCTGACGGCTATTCAGGGTTTTGTAGAACGGCGTCTCGAAGTCGTGGAATGCCGGACCATACGAACCCGGACCCATATCATCAGGATCGAGACCAAGCGTTGCTCCTTTACCACGGTAATCTTCCCAGAAATCGCACCCATAGGCTGCAATTTCATCGAGAGTTCTTGCCCCATTGATGAAAGCGATAATCTCTCCAACAGCTTTCCTCCAGAAGCCGTTTGCACTGCGCTCAGTGATGAGCGGCACGCCGTTTGTTAGGTCAAAGACCATTTGCGGCAGGGTGCCGAAGCAGGTAAGAGCCCCGACTCCTTGTGGCGTTTCCTTCACCATCTCTCCGTGTTCGAGAATGTGCCGAAGCCTATCTCGATATTGTGTGTCCGGTGTCCGTCTTTCGAGCGGTTTATACGTTTCCATATAATGCCTCCTCTCTATCGTTGTGTGTTTGTTAAGAACAGTATTGTCCTGCCGCATCCTACCGAACGTACGCAAATAGTCAAACGCGCCAGATATCGCTATACTCACTCTATGGAAGAGCGAATCAAAAAAGCAGTTGGCGAGGCACTCATGAAGATGGGTGCTGGCGAGGTCGCGTTTGTGGTCGAACGGCCTGCAGACATGCGGCACGGCGACTACACGACCAATGCCGCGATGGCGGCAGCAAAGAAGCTGGGGAAGAACTCGCGCGAGCTTGCTGATGAGCTTGCGCGAGTATTGATCGATGAACTGGACAAAGACACCGCGAGCTATGTTGCCGTTGCGGGGCCAGGATTTGTGAACATCACTCTCGCACCAGAAGCGATTGCACTTGCTGTTGCCGAGGCGGATGCAAAAAAAGAAGAGTGGGGTATGGGTAGCGTGAATAGTGAGCAAAGAGTGCTGATTGAATACACTGACCCGAATCCGTTTAAAGAGATGCACATCGGGCACTTGATGAGCAATGTAATTGGCGAGTCGCTCGCGCGACTTATCGAGAATGAGAATGCAACAGTCATTCGTGCCAATTATCAAGGCGACGTCGGGCCGCACGTCGCTAAGGCGCTTTGGGGCTTGCAGAGGGCGGGCACGAGCGAGCCGGTAACCGCAAAAGAAATCGGCACCGCCTATGCCGCAGGATCGCTCGCATATGAAGACTCGCCTGAAGCAAAAGCAGAAGTTGATGCATTAAATCAAGAAATCTATGCAGGTAAGAATCATGAGCTGATGGAGCTCTGGCGCAAGGGTCGTGACGTGTCGCTCGAGGCGTTTGAACAACTCTACAAAATATTAGGGACGCATTTTGATTACTATTTCTACGAGAGTGAAACAGCGGATCCAGGATTGCGTATCGTGCATGATGGTATCAAACAGGGAGTTTTTGAAGAAAGCGAGGGCGCGATTATTTATCGCGGCGAAAAGAAAGGATTGCACACGCTTGTTTTCATCACAAGCAAAGGCACACCAACGTATGAGGCAAAGGATATTGGTCTCGCTTTTTTGAAAGAGGAACGGGTGCAGAGCGACCGTTCGATTATCGTGACCGCATCAGAACAGATTGGGCATTTTAAGGTATTTCTTGCGGCGCTTAATGAAATCGCGCATCTCATTGCAAAGAAAACAGTGCATGTGCCGCATGGATTCTTGCGGCTCACAACAGGGAAGATGTCTTCGCGCGAAGGTAATGTCATCACGGCGGAATCGCTCATAAAAGACATTATCAAGAAGGCAAGCGAGAAGAATGCGGATCCGCTTATCGCCGAGCAGGTCGCGCTCGGCGCGATTAAATACATGATTCTGCGACAAGCGCCGGGCTCGGACATCATTTTTGATCCGGAGAAGTCACTCTCGCTTGAGGGTGACTCTGGGCCGTATCTGCAGTATGCACTAGTCCGAGCACGTTCCGTGCTCGAGAAAGCACGAAGCACGAAGCACGAAGCACGAAACGAAAAACCAGAAATGCCGTACCGATTAGAGCGCCTGGTCGTGCATTTCCCTGAAGTTACTGCGCGTGCAGCGAGCGAGCTCGCGCCAAACTTGCTGGTGAACTATCTCACCGAGCTCGCGGGAGAGTGGAACTCATTTTATGCACAAGAAAAAATCATTGGCGGCGAGAATGAAGCACATAAACTTATGATTGCGCGTGCATTCATCAACACAATGACCAGAGGTCTAGCTCTCCTGGGTATCCCCACACCAGAGAGGATGTAAGTTTGGTAGTGAACATTGCGTGAAGTTTTTTGCGTGCTATATTCTCAATCGGACTGCACAGTTCCATAAACCCTTAAATCCAGACAAGGAGGAGGAAGGTATGACAAAAAGAGAAAAGAATTCCCTTCACACGGTTAAACAAGCGATAAAGAAAATCGGTTGTACCCCACAGGAATTTTTTGAGCGTGCGGTGGCTGAAAAGACCACTCCGCGCAACTTCAGTCTCAGTACCGAGGTGGAGAACTTTTTTCGTTTGGAAAGGGGAAAGGGAATAAAAATTCCGCACGAAATCCCGAGAGTTATCGTCGCCCATGCTGAGGAGATAAATCTACAAAAGGACTACAGTGCAAGATTTAGTCACCTTCATCCGAGCATAATAATGGCTCGAGTTTCGTCAGGCAGAGTAACGTCTGGTATTTCGGCATAATTCCGAAAACAAAAAGATTCGATTTAGTGGCCGCAAAAGTAATTGCGGCCATTTTCATTTTTGCCCAATCAACGCTAGGATAAACGATTATGGCTGACACCACCTTGAAGTCAGAGGTCGCGAAGCGCGAAGAGGCGATTCTCGCCTTTTGGGAGCGCGAGCACATCTTCGAGAAGTCACTCGCCAAGGACGCCCCCAAAGGCGATTTCATATTTTATGAAGGGCCACCGACTGCCAATGGCAAACCAGGCATTCACCACCTCGAGGCGCGCGCTTTCAAAGACGCGATTCCGCGCTACAAGACAATGCGTGGGTATCGTGTAAATCGCCGTGCTGGTTGGGACACGCACGGTCTCCCTGTTGAGTTGCAAGTCGAAAAAGAGCTTGGCTTCTCGGGGAAGCCGGACATAGAGAAATACGGCATCGCCGCATTCAACAAAAAATGTCGAGAGAGTGTTTTCACATATATCGATCTTTGGGCAAAATTTACCAAACGTATTGGCTATTGGGTCGATGAGACAAAAGCATATTTCACCTTCGATAGCGCGTATATGGAGGTGCTCTGGTACCTCTTCGCGCAGACGGCGAAGGACGGCCGGCTCTATAAAGACTACAAGGTGGTGCCTTGGTGTCCGCGCTGCGGCACAGCACTCTCTTCGCACGAGCTCGCGCAGGGCTATGAAGATGTAAAAGATCTCACCATCACGGCGAAGTTTGAATTAGTTAATGAACCGGGGACTTTTCTTCTTGCATGGACGACAACACCATGGACACTTCCTGGTAACGTTGCTCTCGCGATCGGTGGAAATATTGCATATGGTAAGTACGAGAGAGACGGAGTACTCGTTATTCTTGCAGACACACGGGCAGCAGAGGTGCTTGGGGAAGAATGGAGACGTGTCGAAGGAGTTTCGGCATCGTTACTGGTCGGCAAAACATATAAGCCGCTTTACGATTTTGCAAAAAATCTTGCAGCAGAAAGTGAAAAGCCAAAATTTCAAAAGGCATTTCAAGTATATGCGGCAGACTTCGTCACCACTGAAGAGGGTACAGGCATCGTGCATACCGCGGTGATGTATGGACAAGAAGATTTTGAATTAGGAAATAAAATTGGTTTGCCGAAGGTTCACCTCGTGAATCCAGAAGGAAAGTTTATTGAAGGGACAGAGCTTCTCTCTGGGGTGTCGGTTGTGGAAGAAGAAACATCAGTTGAGATACTCAAAGACCTACAGGCACGCGGTCTTCTTTTCAAAAAAGAGCCATACACGCACTCATATCCATTTTGTTGGCGCTGCAAGACGCGACTCATCTATTATGCGCGCGATTCGTGGTATATCCGTATGGATGATTTACGCGAGAAGCTTGTTGCGGAGAATAAGAAAATTAATTGGGAACCAAAATATATCCGCGATGGGCGCATGGGTGAGTGGCTTGCGAATGCTAAAGATTGGGCGATAAGCCGTGAGCGCTATTGGGGTACACCGCTCCCGATCTGGCGCAGCGCTGACGGGAGTGAACAGGTAGTCGTTGATTCGATTGACATGCTGAAGAAGCACATCAAAAAATCTGGTAACACCTATTTCGTCATGCGTCATGGCGAATGCGAAAGTAATGTTCAGAAGATTTTTGATGTGAATAGCCGGACAACTAATGGTCTGACTGAAAAAGGGAAGAGTGAGGCGGAAGCGAGCGGAAAAGATATTGTGGCGAAGGGTATCACCAAGATATATGCGTCACCACTCTTGCGAACGCGCGAAACGGCAGAGATCGTTGCTGAAAAAGTCGGTATCTCGAAAGACGACATTGTGTACGACGAGCGACTGCACGAGCTTAACGTTGGAGCGTTTGACGGCACGGCTGCGATAGAAGATTTCTGCGAATTTAGACGCGTGCACGGCATCACAGAACCAATCGAAGGAGGGGAGAGTTATCTTGATGCCATACGGCGTTTCGGCTCATTCCTATATGAAATTGAAGAGACCCTTCATGATGAACGAGTGCTGATTGTTTCGCATGGCGTCTCGTGGAAAGCATTCATTGCGATCGTCGAGGGTCTCGGACAAAAGGAGGCATGGGAGGGTGTCCTCTCGAAAGAAACCAAACTGAAAAAAGCAGAATTTCGCGAAATACCTTTCATCTCGTTACCCCATAATGAGAACTATGAACTCGATCTCCATCGACCATACATTGACGATGTCGTACTTGTTTCTGAGAATGGCACGGAATTACGGAGAACGTCTGAAGTGATGGACGTGTGGTTTGACTCGGGTGCGATGCCATTTGCGCAGGCGGCCAAAGAGTGTGAGTGTGAATCAGTTGAAGCTTTCCTAAAGAAGATAGAATATCCAGCAGACTTTATTTGTGAAGCGATCGATCAAACGCGCGGTTGGTTTTATACGCTTCTTGCGGTCGGAACACTTGCAGGGCGTGGTGCTGCTTTTAAGAACGTCATCTCACTCGGACACCTACTTGATGCTGAAGGTCAGAAGATGAGTAAGTCAAAAGGGAACGTGGTTGATCCGTGGGTTGAAATTGATAGATGGGGTGTCGATGCAGTGCGCTTCTGGATGTACAGCGTGACACAGGCGGGCGACACAAAAAATTATGATGAGAAGACAATGCGCGAAGCCGCGAGAGTTCTTTCTTGGATAGAGAACAGCGCAAAGTTTTATGAATTATTTAAAGATACTCCTAAGAACAAAACTGAATCGACCGTGATTGATCGTTGGATGCAAGCACGAGTAGATCAGGCGGTCTCAATTGTCACGAACTCTATGGATGTCTACCGACCATACGACGCAACACGCGCAATTGCTAATCTCGCTGAGGATCTTTCACAGTGGTATGTGCGCCGCATTCGCGATCGTGTGCGCGAGGGTGATAGTGCCGCGCTCGCAACACTACGCGACACGCTTCAAGTTTCAGTACTACTTCTCGCACCATTCGCACCATTTATTGCCGAGGATATATATAAGAAAATGAAGAGCGATAGTGACCCAGAGAGCGTGCATCTCGCTGATTGGCCAAAGATAAAAAAACACTGGAATCTTTTCAGCAGTCCAGAAAAGCTCATTTCAGACATGCAAAAAGTACGTGCACTCGCCTCAGAGGCACTCATGCTACGACAAAAAGCTGGGATTAAAGTGCGCCAGCCGCTTGCGAGCCTGACTATCCCAGACACTCTGACAGATGAACTTTCCGCGATTCTAGCAGAAGAAGTAAATGTGAAAAAAATAATTGTCGGCAAAGAGCTCGCGCTCGACACAAACCTCACACCAGAACTTATCAAAGAGGGCGATGAACGCGAGATGGCTCGCGCAGTCGCTGAAGCGCGTAAGACAGAAGGGTTTTCTCAAAAAGATAATGTGCACGAAGAAGCCAATGCAGAAGGGAAATACACCGTTCTCTTATCAACTGGCGAAGTGCGATTCAACCTGATTCGCAATGCATCATAAATACGAAACACGCGGTATTGTGCTCTCACGCACACCTATGGGAGAAGCGAATGCGCTGGTCACCGTGCTCACGCCAGAAGTAGGGCTTGTGCGGGCTCGTGCACAAGGGGTGCGTCGGATGGGTGCCAAGCTTGCGGCTGCTCTCGCAACGTTTGCTGAGAGCGAATTGGTGCTGGTGCGCGGGAAGGAGAGCTGGCGTATCGCAGGTGCGGTGCTTTATGAAAATTGGTTTTCGCGAATGAACTGCACTTCAGCACGATTGAGGGCAGCACGTGTTTCTGGTCTCCTCTTGCGACTCGTAGCTGGCGAATCAAATGATGAAAAACTTTTTTCTATTCTTACTGGATTTTTTGCCGCTCTCGCGACTTTTCCTGAAGAGCTTCATGAGGCTGCCGAAACGCTCGCAGTGCTCCGCATTCTCTCTATACTCGGGCTCGACACCGGAAGTATTCCCGGAGACGAGATCCTCTTTGCACAATCAACACTTGCTGCCGTTAAGAACGATCGTGTGAAGTACCTGACGCGCATTAATCACGGTATTGAAGCCTCAGGTCTTTGATATACTACATTCCATGCCAACGTTCCCCGAAGATGATACCGGTTCGCTTGAGAAGGCACGAGCGCGTTTGTATACACCTGGCACACAACAACAAAGTTCGCGCATGCCGCTTTCTGTATCTAAGGAGCGCACACTCCAGCACATGTGGAAAGGAACGTCAGGAAACACGCCATATTTTGGCAAGCGACATATGCGGCTCGCAAGTGTCTTCTTCACCGCCGCATTTCTTTTCTTCATCGTATCGCTTGGTGTCGCAGGGTACCTTCTCTATTACGGCGGTAATGCGGTATCGATCGACAAAGTATCAGTTGATATCCAGGGCCCAACCACGATTGCTGGAGGCGATACAGTTCCACTCTCCCTTATCATCACAAATAAGAATGCCGTTGCAGTCGAAAACGCTACTATTGAAATTGATTTTCCTGATGGGACACGGAGCGCAGCTGACGTGCAGAACACCTATCCTCGCTACATAGAGAATCTTGGAACACTCGCGAGTGGGGCAACGGTGACTCGTTCGGTGAAAGTCATCTTATTCGGTGGCGCTGGAGAGGCATTGACACTGCCGGTCTCTCTATCTTATGGAACGGCCGCTTCAAATGCGGTGTTTGTGAAAAAGACCTCGTATGCACTCGCAGTTTCCTCGACACCACTCTCGGTCTCCGTTGATGCGCCGACCGAGATTGTCGCTGGCAAACCATTCACGCTCACGCTCACTGCTCGCAGCAACGCGACCGTACCGTTGAATAATGTAGTACTCGCTGGAGCGTTCCCATTCGGTTTTTCAGTTACTTCATCTTCAGTTCCTCTCACTGACTCGAGCTTTTTGCTCGGAACACTTTCACCAAACACCAGCAAGATCGTTACATTGACGGGAGTGCTTATCGGTCAAGACAATGAGCAGCGAGTCTTTCATTTCACCATTGGAACAGCGAAGACCGCGGATGATTCTGAACTTGCCGTGACCTATCTGACTCAGGATGCGACAGTGACAGTTGCTTCTCCATTCATCAACACGACATTAGCGGTCAATGGTGACACCTCAGATACTGTTGTTGTAGGTCCCGGGAGTCGTCAGAGTGTGTCGGTCTCTTATACAAACACGCTTCCAATAAGCGTTATGAATGCAACAGTAGCTATCGCCATCTCCGGATCAGCGATTGACTACAGCAGTATTCAGACATCACGCGGTTTTTACCGTTCGAGTGACCACACGATTGTTTTCAGTCGGGATACCGACCCATCTCTCGCTACTCTCGCGCCAGGTGCTTCAGGTATCGGCGTGTTCACATTCTCGACACTCGCGTCTAGCATGCTCTCTGCATCACCGATGATAACGTTCACTGTTTCAGCATCTGGCACACAATCGGGGCAAACGAGTGCCACCGAGGACATGAGTGCCTCGACGATTAAAACGGTGAAAGTTGCGACATCTGTAGCTCTCACATCCTCATCTCTCCATAACACGGGGTCTTTGAACAACATCGGTCCCATCCCACCGCGTGCTGATCAGGCGACGACCTACACTATCGTTTGGAATGTAAAGAATTCGGGGAGCTCTGTTGCAGGCGGCACAGTTTCAGCCACCCTTCCTAGCTATGTCTCCTATACCGGCGTGGCAACTGGAGGATTTTCTTATAACGAGAGCTCCCATTCTATGACGTGGAGCACAGGCGATCTAGCACAGGGCACAACTGCGCAAGGGGCATTCCAAGTCTCTCTCACCCCATCTACTTCACAGAAGGGGATGGCGCCTATGATTGCAAGCGCAGCATCATTCTCGGGGTATGATCGTTTTGCTGGCGTGAAAGTCTCTGCGAGAGCGGATGCGGTGACGACAGAAACGAAGGAAGATCTTGGGTATACCGGTGCGAACGCAATTGTGCAGTGAGCACGATAAAAAATCCTCATCTGCTGCGTTATGGGTCCCAATGATTTTTTCCGTCGTACCTCTGGTACGCCTCCAAAAATCATTTGCCCATGCCTTGCATCTAAGGGCTTTTTACCGCACTCTATAGTATATAACTCTATATGACTGACTCAAACTTGATGGAAAAAATAGTCTCGCTCTGCAAGCGTCGCGGATTCGTGTTTCCCTCATCTGACATATATGGAGGATTCGCTGGTGTGTATGACTTCGGTCCACTTGGCGTCGAACTCGAGAATAATCTCAAGGCACAGTGGTGGCGCAAGATGGTATATGAGCGAGACGATATTGTCGGGCTCGATTCGAGTATCTTCATGCATCCAAAGATTTGGGAGGCAAGTGGGCATACGAATGGATTTTCTGATCCTATGGCGGAGTGCAAAGATTGCAATACTCGCATCCGTGTCGATAAGGCGCTTGAATCCATCGGCATTACTGCTGACGAGAAGATGAGCGAGAACGAGATAAACGATCTCTTTGATGCACATCGAAAAGAAATTGCTTGTGAGAAATGTGGAAATCACAATTTCTCGAATGCGCGGAAATTTAATTTGCTCGTGCAATCAAATCTCGGTGACTTCACTGAGCAGGGTACCAATCCTTCGTATCTGCGCGGAGAAACATGCCAGGGTATTTATGTAAATTATAAAAACGTGCTTGATTCAAATCCGATGAAATTGCCGTTTGGCATCGCACAGATCGGGAAA
>Ga0172379_10001574_pt1 | contig 44790 bp, 51 predicted proteins | sample GrowelOW334metaG_FD_119756 | JGI IMG/M metagenome (GOLD analysis project Ga0172379, IMG submission 119756) | Groundwater microbial communities from an aquifer near a municipal landfill in Southern Ontario, Canada - Groundwater well OW334 metaG | ecosystem: Environmental > Aquatic > Deep...
CATCGCGATGGAACCTTTCGGCCCCACCCATACCCCTTTCGAGATATGACCTAGTAGAGTGACTCTGACTGGGAGTCCTTTGATCTCTACTAGGATTTGCGACCATATCCTTTGGGGTTTCCAAAGGGGTTAGGTCGACTGATATTCAGTTGTGAATAAATTGTAGCAAATTTTGCTACCTATTGAAACCTTAGCTTAGTTATGGGGATTTGCGAAGCTAAAGTTGCCTACAGTTTACCAACTAACCCGTCCTGGACTCTCAGGGCGGGTTGCGTCATTCCTTGAGTATATGGAAAGAAATACATTAAGCGCAGCGAGAGGCAAATTTGTAGAATCAACAGAACCAATTAAGTACTGCCTCTATGCTCGAAAATCGAGCGAGGCCGAAGAAAAACAAGCATTGTCTATTGATTCGCAGATCAAGGAAATGCTCGCACTTGCGCAAAGGGATAATCTGAATATCGTAGACATCTATCGCGAGTCTCATTCGGCAAAAGATTGTGGCCAGCGACCGATGTATAACCAACTTATCACTGACATTAAGGTTGGTAAGTTTAACGGCATACTTGTGTGGCATCCAGATCGTCTGAGTAGAAATGCCGGGGATCTAGGGTCTGTAGTAGATCTGCTGGACCAGAAGAAGTTAGTGGAGATCAGAACGTATAGTCAAAAATTTACAAACAATCCAAACGAGAAGTTTCTGCTGATGATCTTAGGTTCTCAAGCAAAACTCGAAAATGACAATAAAAGTATCAACGTAAAACGCGGACTTAAAACGAAGTGCGAGATGGGGCTATGGCCATCAGTAGCACCAACTGGCTACACAAACAGCACGGTCGTGAATGAAAAGGGTGTGGTGTATGTAGATCAGCAACGAGGGCCGATCATTAAGAAAGTGTTTGAAAAAGTTGCCTATGACGGTTGGAGCGGAAGAAAGATATTCTACTGGTTAAAAGACGAACTGAAGTTTGTCACAAGGAGCGGAAAACCACTTACTCTGAGCAATATATACATAATTCTAAACAGCCACTTTTACTACGGCATGTTTGAGTATCCTAAAGACAGTGGCAGATGGTTTAAGGGAAAACATGAGCCACTAATAACAAAGGAATTATTCGATATTGTTCAAGAAAAGACTACTCGCTCCGCAATACGATCAGAAAACAAAGAATTCGCATTCACCAAGCTTATGAAATGCGGTCTCTGTGGATCAGGCATAACGGCTGATGAGAAATTTAAAAGACAGAAGAATGGGAACGTGCATAGATATGTCTATTATGGTTGCTCGAAATTTAACGATAAGCATTGTAAATGTGGATACATACGCGAGGAAGATTTAGTACTACAACTTGAGCAAATGCTAGACAAAGTCGACCTAGACGAGATTGGACTGAAGGATCAGATCAAATCTGATGTAGAAAGATATAAAAAATTCCAATCGGGGGTACTTGGAATCAAGGAAAAAATCAAAATAGCTGATATTGAGATCAGGAATTACGCCAAATATATTCTCCGAGAAGGTACGAATTTTGAAAAAAGAGCCTTACTGGGATGTTTGAAAAGTAAAATTACTCTTAAAAATAAGATTATTTCTCTTTCTCTTTGAGATGCTCATACATAGTAAAGGCCATACGCTTGAATCCAGCATGAGCACGTAAAATTTCTTGGCGTGTTGGTTCACGTCCAAGAACATCTGCGAGAGCATCTTTGGTAAGTTGCATAAGGGTTTCTTCATCGTTAGGTAATTCATCGATTATTGTCCCACAACCCTTTTTGCATGCATATTTTCCATTGTCTTCGCCATAACTATTTTCCATTTTCCACCAGCCATCTGGGTGAGTGCAACAAATCTCGCATGGTTTAATATGATTTTCGTCATACATATACTTACCAGTGCCATCACATTTGCTGCATTTTAGGTATAACTTTTTTGTTTGTGGTTTCATGATCATTATTTCTATTTGATTATTTTGTGGTGAGCTTTTACTCGACTTTGAAGCCGAACATCATACTTGCCTCCAAATGCTCAGCTATATGACAGTGTGCCATCCATTCACCGGGATTTGTCATTTCAACAAGAAGTTCCACTGTCGAACCGTTTGGAATCAGCACCGTATCTTTCCAGACAAAGTTATCATTTGGTTTACCGTCCGTTGAAAGGATCAGGAATCGCTGGCCGTGGATGTGAAATGGATGTTGCATTGGGTGAGCGGAGTTAGGGTCATTGGTGATTTTGATCTTCACCTTGTCGCCAACCTTAAATTTCCAATCGATGTCCATGTTCTTTTTACCGGTGTCCTCATCTTGAATAATCCACTTCATCATTTCTGGATTAGACATTGTGTTCATAGCCGCATTGTTTTCTTCCCACTCAATAGGGTCACCACTAGCCACCATTTCACTGTTTGGCATCATTTGATTGCCACCCATCATGTTCATATTATGGCCGCCGGTATTGCTTTGCATCATGCCCTGCATTTGCATGCCCATATCGATCGTCAGTTTCAAACGCTTGTCGGTAGGTTTATTGAAGAACGGTCTGAATGCGTCAATCTCCGATTGCATGTCTTTGTTCGAACGCAACACTGCAAACTTTTTTTCAAAAGAAGTGGCGACCTTTTCATTTGCAACAGTGACTGTCCCGAGCGTATAAGTTCGTTCCGGCGTTTTATGCTCTATCGTATACGATCCAGCACTCACAAAGAGCACCTCGACGATGGCTCGTTCGGAAGGGCCGAGAATCACACCGTTACTCCATGTTTCTCTCTCGTATTTGCCCCCATCTCCACCCACTAGTTTTACTTGTGCTCCAGGAATAGCGACATTGAATGTTCTGGTGTTAGCCGAGTTAGTGATATAAAAACGGATCACTTCTCCAGCTTTGGCGGAGAGAGTATAATCCGTCTCGCCATTTACAAGCATGGTGTTGCCAAATCTTCCCATGAGAGTGCGGTCAGCAGATGCTTTGCTGAACGTTGCAATCTTGCCGTTTTCCATGAGGATATCATCTACAAATAGCGCGACTTCACGATTGACCGGAGACCAGTAGTTCGGATCGTTTGGCGTGACAAGATAGTTGCCGTAGAGACCGAGTTCTTGTGCATAATCTTCCCGAATATGAGGGTGATACCAGTACATGCCCTCGTCAGGGAATTTGATCTTATAGGTAAATGACTCACCAGGTTTTACTTCTTTTTGTGTCACATCAGGAACACCATCGAATTTGTTTTCAAGACGCACACCGTGGGAGTGGATAGTGGTATCGACATCAGTGTTATTGGTGAAATTCAGTGTTACTTCTGCGCCCTGCTCAACCTTGATTAAGGGTCCCGGAATCATGCCGTTATAGGCAAGCATTTTGACTTCGCTATTGCCGATTGTTTTCTTTACTATTGAAGCTGTGAGATTGTATGTGTCACCATTTTTGAGTCCAACCATCTCTGATGCCTTGGCTTCGGCAAGGCCTGTAATATCGCTAGAAAAGGTACCGGCCAGCACTTTGTTATCAGTGCCTGATCCTTGCAAAAGAGTAATACCTCCTATCACGATTATGACTGCAATAATTCCTAAGATTAGTTTATTTTTCATATAATATTAATTCATTAATTTATAATTTTATTCGGCAACCAAATCCTTCTCGACTCGTTTCAGTAACACGGCATTTGTTGCCACTATTATTGAAGACACGCTCATAAGCAAGGCTGCAAATTCTGGTCTAAGCATGATACCAAAACCTGGGTAAAGAATGCCACCAGCAACCGGTATGGCGAGAATGTTATAAATACTTGCCCAGAAAAGATTCTGCTTCATTTTGCGGATGGTCGCCTTGGAGAGGATTATGGCTCGAAGGATATCCGCAGGATCTGATTTCATCAGAACTACTTTTGCCGTTTCAATAGCGACATCTGTACCAGCACCAATAGCAATGCCCACATCAGCTTGGGCAAGCGCCGGGGCGTCATTAACTCCGTCGCCAACCATTGCCGTGAATTTTCCCTCGCTTTGAAGCTTCTTCACATAGCTTGCCTTATCCTCGGGCATCACTTCGGAAAAAACTCGTTCTATACCGATCTGCTGTGCCACCTTTTCTGCAGTTGTCTTGTTGTCACCAGTGATCATCGCTATTTCAATTCCCAAATCCTTCATCTTTTTTATCGCCTCTTTCGCAGTTGGCTTTATTGGATCGGCGGCTCCTATGACTGCTTTTATTGCACCATCAACGGCAAGAACCATAATGGTTTCTCCTCGGTCTAGAAACTCATTAATCTTTCGCTCAAGTGAGCCCATCGCAATTTTATTCTCCCTCATTAGCTTAACCGTACCGACAAGAATATTTTTATTTTCCACTATAGCTTTTACTCCAAGGCCGGAGAGATTCTCAAATTTTTCTACACTCTGAGGTAATTCCAGTTTGCGAGATTTAAGCTCATCAAGCACGGCTCCTGCCAAGGGGTGAGATGATTTTGCCTCTGCCGCGCCGACTAGACGGAGTGCTTCATTTGCTTCATACCCATCGGCAGTGACGATATCGGTTACTTTTGGTTTTCCTTCGGTGAGGGTACCTGTTTTATCGAGCACGATCGCCTGAATTTTTGAGACTTGTTCAAGCGTCGGTGCGTCTTTAATAAGAATGTTATGTTTTGCACCAAGACCGGTCCCAACTGCAACAGCCGTTGGAGTGGCCAGTCCAAGTGCATCAGGACAGGCGATTACAACCGTAGCGATGGCAAATGACAACGCCAACATAATCGGTGATCCAACTATAAAGTACCAAATAACGAATACTAAAAGCCCCGATCCCACAGCCGCAATAACCAAATACTTTGCAAATCTATCGGCAATTTTCTGTCCCGGCGCTTTTGAATTCTGCGCTTCTTCCACCATGCGAACAATTTGAGCAAGAGCAGTATCCTTACCGATTTTTGTTGCTTTGAATTTTACTGAACCTGCGGTATTAATCGATCCACCAATTACCTGATCTCCAATCTTTTTACTTGTAGGGATTGATTCTCCGGTAACCAAGGATTCATCAATGGCTGTTTCTCCCTCAATAATTTCACCATCAACAGGAACCTTGTCTCCCGGTTTAAGAATAATGATGTCGCCGAGTTGTATATCTGAAGTGGAAACAAGTATCTCTCTACCATCTTTAAATAATCTTGCTTGTGGCGGTACAAGATTGAAAAGTGCTTGAAGGGCATCCGTCGTTCCGCGCCGTGATTTCATCTCCATCCAGTGGCCGAACAAAACGAAGGTGATGAGCATAGCGGCCGCCTCGTAGTATGAATCGGCACTGCCGGTTAAGGTTAGTAAGACACTGAAGCCATAGGCCGCCGTAATGCCGACAGCAATAAGCACGGCCATGTTCAGCATCTTACTTTTTAGAGCAAAATATGTTGAGTATAGAAAAATCCATCCGGAATAAAAGAATACCGGCGTGGTCAGGATAAAGAGAAGCCAAGGAAGGGCTATTGGCGATGGGAGATTAAGTTTGAGGAATTCAGTTCCCAGAGGTGAATATAAAATTATAGGGACAGTAAGAATAAGGGAGAAAAAGAATTTATTTCTAATATCTATCTCCATGAGTCGCGCCATCTCCCGTCCGGCAAGACCCGTGTGATCCATGCCCATAGTCATCGACATGCTCATTTTGAATTTTTCCCAGAAACTCATTTTGGATACGTCGCTCATTACATGTCCAGAGTGAGCACCGTGATCTGTTTTTGCCCCAGCCTTAACAAGGCTCATTCCACATTTTGGACAAGTGCCAGGTCGATCCTGCTGTACTTCAGGATGCATTGGGCAGGTATAGAGTTCTTTACCAGAATGATTATGGTTCATATATTTATAAAAGTTATTACTTGATTAAAGTCCACAAAAATAATCGTTGCACACTACCAATATCCTCTATTTTTAATTTCAGGTTTTGTGGATAAGGCGTAATCGGATTAAAAACGAGAGTACCTTCTCTGTGATGACCTCCTGGTTGCGATCCCTCCCATCGTAGGGATTTATATTCTTTACCGCCATCATCCACAAGCACAGCGACACTACTCATATCCTGATCCAGTTCAACAGAATGAGTACTTATTACAATATTAAACTTCCATTCTTTTGACTCTATCCCAAGATCAGATGGGGTAGCCGTTACGGTGACACTAGCCTGATCATCGACTTTTGATTCCCATTTTTGCACAGTGCTGGAAACATCAGACTTATTTTGTGTCGGAGGAGTAGAAACGGTTTTAAGATTGTAGAAAATCAAGAAACCTCCAATAAACGCGAGTGCCAATGTGGATATTGTTAATATATTTTTATTCATGGGATTTTTTAAACTTAATGATTTTGTTGCTGATAAATACAATGCCGAAAATATTAAAAGCAAGGCCGATCCAGAAAATCTTAATCTGATATTGAGAGACGAACGTAGCAAGTCCAGTGATTCCAAGAATAGGCACCAGATTGACCAGATAATGGGCACAGCATGAAATCATGGCCGCCGTAGACGTTGTTCCGGATACGCCGACTACCTTACCCATACCTTGCCCGCTATGCACCATGCCTTTAATATATTGATAAAGTGCAATCTGAATTCCAAAACCAACCACCAAACTGATAATAAAATACCAAAAGTCTGCGAACTGGGTCTGAGCAAAGCTCCATCCGGAGACCAGTGTGAGCACCGCAAAATAAACTCCAAGCAAGATAGTGCTTGCGAGCGTCCCGTATAAAATTGGTTTTGCGATGTTGTTGGTCATAGTTATTTTGTGATATAAGTTTCAGGTTCTTTTTCAAATTGTTCCTTGCAATGATCAGAACAAAACGAATACTTGATGTTCTCGTGAATTAGATCAATACCTTCCGTAGGTTGCATTCCGCACACAGGGTCTTTGGATACACGGATGGGTTTCTTACCGTCTCTGCCTTTCCAAAATTTAAACATTGATTTGAGGTTGATCATATCTTTTAAGTATTAGCTGTTAATTTTTTCCGTCGTGGAATAAAAGCTGGAGTCTCTTGGGCATATCTATCCCACACAGGTCCAAACTCTTTTTGAGCGTCTCTTTCTTCGCTTCTGGCAAGTCGCGTATACATCCACACAAGAATTGGCAACATGATAAGCGTGAGAAGTGTCGGCCACTGCAAGAAGAATCCAACCATAATCAGTACGAAGCCGGCATATTGCGGATGCCTGATGTGAGCATAAGGTCCAGCAGTTGCAAGGGTATGTTCCTGCTGTGCCTTGTAGAGCACTTTCCATGCCTTAGAGAGGAGCACGAAACCGTAGAAAATCAGGATATAGCTTGCGATATGGAACGGTCCGAAGTGTGGATCGCCGCCCCAGCCAAAAAAGTCCTCAAAGAGATGGCCAGAATTATGTGCTAATAAATCTACGCCGGGAAATTTTGTGGAGAGCCATCCGGAAAAAAGATATATCGTCAGTGGAAAACCGTACATCTCCGTAAACAAGGCGACAAGGAACGCCGAGAATGCGCCAAATGATCGCCAGTCTCTCGATGTTTTCGGCTTAGTAAAGCTAAAAGCAAAGATGATGAAGACTAGCGAATTTATAATGACAAGTGGCCAGAGACCGTAGGAGTTTTCCATGATAATTTTTTAATGGCAACTGCCACTATGCTTATGCCCATCTTTTGCGCCAGGATGTTTTGTTGAAGCGTCATCAATTTTATCTTCCGTATTAGTATCTCCGTGCCCACCGTGTCCTCTTAACATCATCCAGACATGTGCGATTACAAAGACACCGATAAGAATTGGCCAGAGGTATCCACCTCCAGACAACTTGCCTCCACCAAGAAACAGAACACCAATAAGGAGTAGGCATGGGATCATCATCCACATCATTCCTCTACCTCCTCCATCTTTATTGTGGTTGTGCATATATTTTTAATTATTATTTTTAATATTATCAACGACCTTTTTTAACTTTTCCTCTGCTTGTTTAGCGATTTTCTCTATTGTCGGATTGGATATTGCTTGCAAGGCGACAGTTGGCATCATTGCCGAAACAAAACTTTTGCTGTTCTCCTCGTAAATAATCACATTGCAAGGCATAAACAGACCCACTTCTTTCTCGGCCAAGAGCGCTTGGTGTGCCAGAGATGGATTACATACCCCTAAGATAATATAGTTTCCATACTCAACCCCGAGTTTAGTTTTTAAGGTTGTCCGCACATCTATTTCAGTGAGTACACCAAACCCTTCTTTTGAGAGCTCGTCTTTTGTCCTTAGGACTGTGTCTTCAAAAGAGAGTTCCGATTCTTTTTTATATTTATATTCCATATCTTTTTAGATTTTACTTGTTGGTAAGACTTGAATTGTGCATCCATACGAAGTACCAGGCGAATATCCAAGCAAAGACGAACATATAGATTGCACCAAGAATGAAGCTACCGAAACTGATCCATGTAAAGCCGGGTAGGGTTTCAAAGATGGTGTGATGAAGCTGTATCCCGGCCGCTGACCGCAACGGAAGAAATCCACCCAACACGCAAAGCACGTATGCCACCTCGGCTCCAAGAACACATTTCCAACCGTACGATTTAAGTGAAAGGTTCATGTTTTTGTTAATTATTAATTGAGTGATAATTAATCTTTTTTAATATACTTTTCCGGATCAGCGATGAATTCAGTTTTGCACTTTTCTGAACAGAAATAATATTCTGTACCTTCGTGTTCGAAAGAATGTCTGACATTTTCAATATCAAGCTCCATGCCACACACTGGGTCAAACACTTTTCTTGATGGATGGTTATTTTCCATAATTTTTATTATTAGCTTTTAATCTAAACAAGCTCTCCTTTCTTCTCGAGCATCATGTGGTGAATCGCACCGATTTGGGTCCAGATTGCGATAAGGATAAGAGCGATCGAGCCCATAGGCATGGATGCATAACCTTGTCCGTAACCCATCATCCCAGAGAACCCAGACATCATTCCTCCGCCAAACAGACCGAGAAACGAAAGGACTCCTAAGACTCCCGATATAACGCTGACGACATGCAACATTTTTGACATCTTCATATTTTTTGAATTAATTATTAATTAACCAAGGTACTTTTGAGGATCGTTGACGAAATGATCCTTGCACGACTTTGAACAGAAGTGATAAACGGTGCCGTCCGTATGCTCTACGGTGTGCTTGATTTTTTCAGGTGTAAGCTCCATGCCACAAACAACATCAAAGGACGTTTGAGGATCTTTCACCTCGTGCATCCCAAACCTTTTTAAGAATGATGTAATTTTTTTGCGCATGGTTATTTATTTGACAATGCATACAGGTCAACTAGTTCTTTGATGGCTTTGTTTTCCTGCTTCGTATCGTTAAGCATGTGTTTGACATGACCCTTAAGGTGGTTGGCAAGAAGCACCCTGTCCATACTTTTGAGTGAGAGCTGGATTGACCGAGACTGCGTTATCAAATCAACACAATACTTCTCTTCTTCGATTGCTTTTATTAAGCCGTCCATCTGGCCGCGAATGATTTTGGCTCGGTGGGTAGCTTTCTTTTTTAGCTTTTGATCTAACATGATTTAGGGTTTATAGGGTAATTTAGATTGATTATTATCGACCTTTACCTATACTCTATACCCCTATACCCTATATGTCAACTAGTGCTGTGTATAACTAGATTCCACATCCGCCCTGCTGTCGCTGTGGCGCAACCGTCTCTCCGGTCCCGACTCCGCAACCGCTTCCACCCTTCTGTTGCCCCGACTGGGGAACTTGAGCGGCGATCTTTGCAAACCCCGAACCACTTGAGTACTCTGCACCAAGAAGCATTTGCGGAGTTATGGTTTTTGCATCGATACCTTTTATTTTTAGATACTGTGAGATTGTCTGGTATTGATCCGGGAACCAACTCATATTGGCCGTTATCGCCGCATCCCACATTTGGTCTTCCGTTGCTCCTTGTGACGCTAGGTATTCAAGAAGTCCGAGCATGGCCATGCCATGATTGCAGTCCGGAAAGTAGGTGGAATTATTGCAACACGGTCTGTAAATTCCTTTTGCAATTTTCTCCACAAGTGCCTGCTGATCTGACGTAAGAGTGGCCAGAGTATGTTTGTTGTAGTGATCCATTACCGATCCCGCCGTTACTGACCAGCCTCCAACTGATGCCATGTTTGTGGGGCCGCCATACCTCGGGTCCATAATCGGTCCGCTCTCAAGAACCTGATTTTTATTGGCCAAGCCATATGCCCACAATAAGTTAAGCTCTGTTACTTGCGACAGTTTAGAAGGATCGATAGAACCGTTTGCGACTAAAGTAGCCAGCATTTTCTCTTCTGCCTCAAGAGGCAGAATGTTTCCGCCATCAGATAAGATTGCTTGGCCGTTTTGTGTGGCTGAATTTTTAGTGGCTTGCGCTTGCAAAGAGCGATTCCCATTGTTATAGACCATAGCTCCTGCGACCATAACCCCGGCAATGACAATGGCTATCGGGAGCATGTATTTATCCGCGAACTTTTTTGGTTCCTCTTGTATTTCGTGTTCTGTTTCGTTTTCCATGTTTTTATTTATTTTTTAGTTTTGTTATTCCTTACAGCAATCGACTAATTTGCTTAATAAATCTTCCTTTGTCATCGGCTTATCAGGGTCGGATTTGTCTCCGACTTTTTCCATTTCGGCCACGCTGATAAGATTCAATCGCAATGCCCAAAAGAGGGAGTAGACCTCGTATGCTTTTTGGAACATATCTCTTGACTCTTCTTTTTTGCTGGACGATTGAAGCTTAGTGCCGACTTCCATTAACCGCATTGTTGTCGCAAGCAGATGCTTTGCAATGCACCATGTCTCGCCCTCGTGTGTGTCAATCATTTTCGCTAAGAGCTGTTTTCTTATCTCTCTTGTTTGTCCGAGCAGATCAAAGTATTCGTTTTTTCCTGTCTTTTCGGCAGTAAAGTAGAAGTGCTCTTCCAAACTAATGAGATTCATGATGGCTATGCTCAAATCCTCCTCCATTGAAAGGTCAAGTTCGCCCGTCGCCTTGAGCTTGTTCACTTTTTCGATCAATTCCTCCATTGTTGGTTGTTTATCCATGGTTTTGATTTGTTAATTTAATTCTCCGATTTTGCCAAAGAGCATGTCGTTAGCCATTGCCATATTCGGATCGTCAAACACATACCTGACGATTCCTTCTTTATCGATGACTACATAGGTGTGGCCAGGCAACGATCCTCTGTGCATTGAGGAAGCTGTTGTTAACATACCAAGCTGCCGAGAAGCACTGGCACCTACATCAAACATAGTGTTTGCTTTGGCCAGCTGAGGCATTTTAGCTATTGCTGTTTTCCAGTCATTTGCCGAGTCGACCACAACCGAGATGGCCTGAATATCACTGCTATTGAATCTCTCATCACTGCCAAATGATGCTATCTGATTCCAGCAAGCTGGATAGCACATAAGACCTTCGTTAAAGAACAAAACGGTATTTTTTCCTTTGAAGTCTGCGGCTGTATATGTTTTGCCATCCTTATCCTTAAGCACTATGTCCGGCATGGATTTTCCTACAAGGGAATTTAATGCATCGCTATTGGCGGCCGATCCTCCACCATGCATACTATCCATATTTGCTTGCGTGTTATTGGCGGTATTTTGTTTTGCCTGTGAATTATCAGGTGAACTCTTAAATAGGAAATACCCTAGAGCTAACACCGCGACAGAAACAATAACGATTGTAACTACGGGCATTTTCTTGTCATTATTATTTTTGCTCATATTTTTGTTTTTTATATTGTTTGATAAATACGTACGAGATACTTGCCACTATGCCGATGAACAGAAGCGCCCAGATGTATTCGGGGATTAAGGTCACAAAACCATTAATTGCACCTAGAAACTTTGCATTCCATAGGTTCATTTCCAACTGATAACTTGAATGAGTGAACAACTTATTGCTGAAGGCCAGATAAGTTATATAGCTACCCATCAAGAGGAATATCAGTCCAGAGATCAGTTCTGAAACCGTAATACGCCAACTGAAACTACCAAGCCTCATTGACACAGTTTTCTTTGCATTAGTGAACCGCTCGGTCAAATTCGCCTTGTCGAGGAATGCCGCAATAATGAACAATGGTAATGTCATACCGACTACATAAGCCAACGTGTACAATGCGCCCCATACAATCGTTCCGCTTGCAACTCCAAGAGTTAGCACTCCTGCTAACACCGGCGCACAGCATGTAGTGGCTATTGCCGAGAAAATACCGAGAACGTAGATTGATGAGACATGCCGCTTCATCCCATCACGAACAGAGGTCGGGGTAGTAAACTTCTTTCCAAAGAGCATTGCTAGTCCCAACACAACCAAGAAAATACCGCCAACGGTAAAGATTATGTTGTGATATTCGCTGAATAGTTGAGCCAAGAAAGAAGCTCCCAATCCGATTGGCAGGAATACTGTCAAAACTCCCAAGAAAAAGACAAAGGTCATAAAGAAGATTTTGTATTTCTCCTTAAAGATATTGCCCAAGTAAGATGGGAGCAGGACAGTGATACAGCATGGCGCAAAGAGTGCAGCCACTCCTGCCACGAATGCCGCTATTAATGATGTCCCCACAAGTGTTTCCATATAATTTTTTTCATGCAGTTATTAATTTAAGTTAGTAAATCAACAAAAATATCCTCAAAAAAGGATATTTAAACAGCACGAAAAAAGCTTGTGCTTAATGCGTGCTGGTACTACAAGGAAGGGCTAAGCTCAAATAGAGAAAGCCAAGAGACGATTCTTTGTTTGCTGTAGAGAGAATGAAGTGTTAGGTCCCGTAACCGCTGGGGTAGAAACTCTAGTTTGGGAAGCAGTAGATTTTTATAGAATAAAAATATTGAAACTGCAATGAGAAGCAGAGACGCGAGCAATAAAAGCCAATTGGAACTCGCTGGTAGTGTTGTCGTAAGTGTTTGTATGGCAGAAATATGATGCGAAGTCATTGCCATGAGATTCGTAGGACATTCTGTTCCATCTATAGCCGAAGCAACGCAATCATTGTTTGAACTACCCATCATTACGTGATCAACAAGCGTAAAGCCGAAAACGCCTATTCCGACAAAACTCATTATTAACAGTAATGTTGCGAGATATTTCATAAGGTTACGCAATTAGTATATACCCCCATACCCTATTGGTCAAGGTAGCGAACTGTGTATAACCTAGTCGAATCGGGGCTCGATTTTATCCTTGTGGTGCATGATTATGAACTTTTCTTGTTCACAGTTTTATTCCAGCATTCCTTGATATTTATTTTTGATTGAATTAAACGCAGACATGTCTGAGCCAAGTATAGAATCTCCACGAGGGAAATCGGCAGTGAGTGGATTAAGAGGATTGCCGTTTTCGAACATCGCATATTGCAAGTGAGGTCCTGTTGAAATACCAGTTGATCCTACATATCCAATAACATCTCCTTGTAAGATATCAGCTCCGTTTTTTACTCCTTTGGCAATCTTTGAAAGATGTGCGTATTGGGTCATGTAGCCACCATGTTTCAATTCTACGGTTATTCCCAGTCCACCTTTTGATCCTGCTGTTATTACTTTTCCGTCTGCAGTCGCAATGACTGGTGTACCAGTGTCAGCGGCATAATCAATTGCACGGTGAGGAGTAACCTGTTTAGTTACAGGATTGGTGCGTTTATAGCTATACCCTGAACTTATACGAGCATAGTTCAAAGGTGATTTAAGAAATTGCCGAGCAATTGACTTTCCGTTCTCATCGTAGAATTTATCGCTATAACGAAATGCACTATATGTTGCGCCATCATTTGTGAACTTTGCGGCCAATACCTTACCAGCACCAGCGTCTTTACCTTCTAACGATCGCTTCTCATAAACAACGGAAAAAGAATCGCCATTTCGAATGTCCGTAGCGAAATCGATATCGCTCGAAAAGATATCAGCAATCTCCATGGTGATCTTGTCTTCAATGCCGGCATTTTGAGCGGCAACAAAGAGCGAGTCTGTGATAGTTCCATTGGCGGCTACGCTTTGTAGCTGATACGGAATGGGTTGTGTTGTTGCCTTGAACGTATCTTGATCCTTAACAACAATGACAACAGTCTCGCTTGTAAGCGGATATTCCATCGATGCAAAGGCTTCATTTATAAAAACCAACTTAATAACTCTACCTGCCTGAATTTTGGTAAAGTCGAATGCCTCTTTTGAGGAATTCATTATTGCCAATGCCTGATCATATGGCACCTTAAAAGACCCTAATATGTCTGCAAAAGTGTCGCCGGACTGTATTTCATACTCTGCGACTTCTTTTTGTTCAGTACTCGCACTTTGCTGGGCTTGTACCTCTTGGTTTTGCTCGTTTGTTAAAATTTTTGAACCAACGAACGGTACGGAGGCCATCAGAATCCCCCCGATGATTAACGGAATTATTATGTTCATAGACCATTCATTCTAGCAAAAATGACCCCTCATCTCAACGTCATAAAGAGCCTTGTTTTTAGGGCTTAAAATGATAAAAATTCTTGACGATAAAAGTTACTTAAATAACCTTAATCCATTTAAAATAACCAGGAGAGCAACGCCGGTGTCTGCCGCTATGGCGATGCCTAGATTTGAAATACCAAAGACTGCCAAAACCACAAAGGTAACTTTGGCAAGAAGTGCGGCGGTAATGTTTTGCTTCACGGTTTTAATAGCTCTTTTGCTCAATTCAACTGTCTCCGGAATATTCAAAATATTGTCGTTCATAAGAGCGATGTCGGCAGTTTCGATCGCCACATCTGACCCCTTTGCTCCCATGGCAATGCCGACATTGGAAAGAGCAAGGGATGGTGCATCGTTCACCCCGTCGCCGACCATCGCAACTGAACTGTATTTGTCTTTAAGTATCTGGATCTTTTGGACTTTCTCGTCGGGCAAGAGTGATCCATAAGCTTCACTTATGCCGAGATTTTTTGCAACATATAAAGCTGTGTGTTGATTGTCCCCAGTGAGCATCACTGTTTGGACTCCCAAACTCTCAAGTTTTTTGATGGTCTCTTTGGATTCATTCCTGATTTTATCAGCAATAGCTAGTGCGCCCATGACTTGTTTATCTTCGCTTACCAAAACTACTGTCTTGCCCTCCTGCTCGAGCCTTTCCGTTTTTTCAAGAATCTCTTCCGTCGAAACACCATGAGCATCCATGAGCTTCAGGTTGCCGACACAATGCTCTAAATCCTCGCATACCATGCATGTTGCCTTACCTCCTTTGCCGGCGATATTCTGATAGTTTTGCATACTGTGCGGACTCACTCCTTTTTCTTTGGCAAAATTCAATATACTTTTTGCCAGTGGATGTGACGAAAATTGTTCGAGACCTGCCGCATCTTCGAGAACCTGCTCTTCGGTATAACCGTTGAAAGCGATGACATCAGAAATGTACGGTTCTCCGAGTGTCAGTGTTCCCGTTTTATCAAAGGCGATTGCCCGTACCTTTTTTAATTCTTCCAGATGCTTGCCACCCTTGATAAGTACGCCTCTCCTTGAGGCGCCACCGATCGCTGAGGTGATAGCGACTGGTGTTGAAATAACCAAAGCACACGGACAAGCGATGACAAGAAGGATTATTGCTCTCTCAAGCCAGATTGAAAATGGGTCTCCTGTTAAGAGTGGGGCTAGCACAGCTATCATAACCGCAATAGCAACAACGGATGGTGTGTAATACTTCGCAAACCCATCAATGAATTCCTGCGTGGGAGCTTTTGCTTTTTGCGCCTGCTCGACAAGTGCGATGATCTTTGAAAAAGTCGAGTTCTTGCTCTCTTTTGTTACTTCGATTTCTAGATAGCCGTTTTCATTAAGCGTTCCGGCAAAGACCGTATCGCCTTGACGTTTGTCTTTAGGAATTGATTCACCCGTGATCGTCGCCTCATTGACTGCAGAGAGTCCTTTCGTCACGATTCCGTCCAAAGGAATAATCTCTCCAGGACGTACCGATACAAACTGTCCGACTTTCACTTTACCCACACCAACTTTTATGCCATCAAGAAGCGTCGCGGTCTGGGGGGACTTATGGAGAAGCGCCTGAAGTGCTCTGCGAGATCGATCAATTCCATATTCCTCAAATGCCTCGGCAAGCGAAAAGAAGAAAATGACGGCTGCCGCCTCCGGAAGTTCACCAAGATATATCGCGCCAATCGATGCGATGACGACCAGAAAGTCGATATTGAGAAACCTCTGCTTTGCAATTCCTCTCCACGCGCCCTTTATGACATAGATGCCACCCGAAAAGATAGCAACATAATAGATCGCGGTAACGATCGTCTCTGATATTGGAAGAAAGCTCAGAATAAAGCCGAGTACAGTACAAATACCCGCGACTCCCGTGAGCAATTTTTTCCAGTTTGTCTTTACTGCAGTAGTCGAGGATTTTACCTCCGGCTCGCAGTCATCGCAGATATTATTTTTTTTCATTTTTGTCTGTCATAAGTTATATCTTCAAATCATTTATGGTTGTTGATGCGGTTTCATTTAGGTCAACTGCTTTGGGGGCATTGTCCTCATCGTCCCTGCGGATATACCACCCAAAACCTACAAGTAGAATAGCTAGAATAACCGTAACTATAAGTTTCTTTGGTTGTATTTTGTCAGAGTGTTCGTGCATGAGATAAGAAATGATTACTTACTTTCAGCGGCTTTCTTTAGCTTTTTCCAAAATGCTTTGTGTATTGTCATCGTGTCGCTTAGATGCTTCTCGACCAAGTTTTTTACATCTCCGCCGGCCTCACTAAATATGTCTTTGTGAATGCGAATCTCTTCTTTTGCGTGATCCTTTAATGCTTTTAGAATTAGTTGAATGTTCATAGCTTTGAAATTATAGATTAATAATTAACGTAATACTTTATCTTCGCGCTTGCCGTAAGATCAGCCACCCATTTCTGTGCTTCCTGCTGGAATTTCTGCTGTTTGAGCTGATTACTTATCTGCTTCCTGAAATCCTCCATCTTCATGTCTTTAGGAGGAGTGGCTTTTGAATCTTTAATGTAGGTGTCTATTTCTGCTTCAGTCACAGCAACCTTGTCGGCAAGAAGCTTTTCGAGTTTCTTTTGAATGGTGATTTGTTCTCGAAGCTTTTCCTCGGTCATGCCTTGCTGGGCAAGTGCCATTTCAAGCGTTCCGCCCTGCGCGGTAACTTGAGCCTTTATTTTATCAATTTCCGTGTCGACTTCCTCCTTTGTCGCACTCACTTTTTGCTTGTTCAGTTCAGTCTCAATAAGTTTTTTGTCGATGATTGCTTCAAGGGCCTGTTTGCCCCCTTGTTTCTCAAGCTCTTGGATTACCAACAATCGGCTGATCGGACTGCCGTTTACCATTGCGGCCACAAAGATGCCTTTAGCAAAGAACAGCGCGACAATAATGAGAATGACAGCGACCCCGATTGCAATAACAATCGGTTTGGGCTTCTTGAATTTTAAGCTGACGTAGCTTGCCTTATTTTCCTGCGGAGCAGGATTGTTTTCTGGTATTGTATTTTCCATAGATACTTTAGAATATTATTTATTAATTTTTACTCTGACTGATTCTCGACGGATGGCTCATCGTTTGTATTTGCTTTAGAGATCGTCGATTGTATCAACGCTTTAAAGTCTTCATAACCGCGGGGATTGTCAATTTTCTTGCCATTCAAGAAAAATGTTGGTGTGCCCGTAAGTCCTAGTTTCTGTCCCGCTTTGCGATCCCTTTCTATACGATCCTTCAATTCCTGTGATGCGATGTCTTTACTGTACTGATCCATATCAAGCCCGATTTGTCTGGCAAAATTTTCAAAGATTTTAGGATCGGGTGCTTGCTTTTCTCCCCAGTCTCTTTGGTTTTCAAAAACAATATTATGCATCTCCCAGTATTTTCCTTGTCTACCGGCGGCTTCGACTGCAAGAGCGGATGTTATACTATTCTTGTGCCCCGGCAAGGGGAAATACCTGTTAACAAGCTTGACTTCATTATTGAATTCTTCTGACAAACGCTTTACGACTGGATAGTACGCTCCGCATGCCTCGCATTCAAAATCAAGGTATTCGACAATCGTAACTGGAGCTTCTTTGTTGCCCTTAATCCAGTCATCTGCGACAACGGTGAGCAATTCGTTGGTTGGAACTGCAGGTCTGCTCGATCCATACCATAAAATTCCGCCGACTGAACCGGCGAGGATAAATATTACCATCAGTCGCTTTGTCCATTTCTTGATTACTCTTGAACGTTGACGCGTCTGTTCTTCTGTGAATTTTTCTTGTCGCTGCAATTCTTTACGTTCCTTCTTAGTTAGTGACTGATTATTTTGTTCGTTTAATTTCATACTATTTCAGTAATTTTTAAATTAGTTGATAAGTTTTTCCGGTCCGACTGCCCGGTCATACCTTCTGCCGTCAAACATAATCGTGGGTATTTTTATCGTTTTTATCTTATTTTCCACGATCTCTTTTTGATTAGCCAAACTTGATCGTGCTTCTTCCGAATTAGCTGTCTGCCGTATTTTAACCCGATCCTCGTCCGAGTATCCGATATCAGCAAGCCATGAAAGGATTACGTCCTCGGCTTCCTTCGCGGTGTAGATCGTGTTGAACTTTATTTGGTAATCAATATTATCGCTATCTTTTCCGACAAATATCCTTTCCAAAATTTGCCAATCTGCTGGGGTGTCGAGAGAGGTCAGGGGGTGGCGCTTTACCGCCTCCAAGTACGATGCAATCATTTTGGAGTGAGGGAAACGGTATCCATTAGTCTGTTTCGTATCGGGTATCGGATACACCAAATAGGTGAGATTGTATTTACCAGCAAAGCCGGTATCTTTGATGTTGCCAAACAGTTTGGCACAGAACTTACAGCTCGGATCTATTATCTCAAGGGCCACTAATTTCTTCGAGTCATACGGTTTGTAGTAAGTATTGGATTTTGAAATAAAGTCATTCGGATTCCATTCCTTGAACCGATTCGGGATCATCGTGATTGTTTCGCCAAGGGTAGTGACTCCGTCTTTTGCCCAAGCGAGCACTTGACCTTCTTTAACAGATAGCCAGAACCCCGGCTTTCCCGATGTGACGCCACATGCTTCACCAGCCAATGAACATGATTCTGCGTTGTTTGGGTTGCATGTGTCATAAACTAAGAGATTGAGACCGCTGTTCAATACAACGAGAAGACTCCATACACTTAAAATCACAAAGATTGAGGCAAAAACTCCCATCCAACGGTCAAGAAACCTAGCGAGACGTGGTTTAGTGATGATGAATCTTCCCAGTAGTTTAGCTTTTGCTTCTTCCTGAAAATTAATGTCGCACGGTCTGAAGGTCATTTTTCGAAGCGTGCACTTCCATGCCTTTTTTGCCAAAGACCTGTAGCTGGCCGAAAAAATGCCCAGGATTGCAAAAATTATAAATGCCGCAATACAAAACATAATTTATAAATTGGTTATGATAGTTTGTAATGTTTTTACGAAGAAATCGACTTGTTCTTTCGTGTTGTTTAGCCCAAGGGATACCCGTACTAATGGCGGATATTTTTTCAAGTTTTTCAAGTAATAGTGGCAGCAGAAATATCCGCTTCGAACCATGATATTTTGCGCAGATAGAAAAATCGCCAAACGGTGAGCATCGATCTTGTCGGAATAGAAACTCACGATAGGACTAGGAGAGCTATTAACAAGTTTCAAAGTTGGAATGCGAGACAACTCGTCAAATAGAAGGTGTGAGAGATCTTTTTGATGGGTGCGTGCAAGCACTCCTTCCGGCTTAAAACTTTTAAGCCACCCCAAAGATGCATCGAGACCTACAATGCCAGCGAAATTTTGCAGACCGATTTCCAATCTGCTTCCTAAGTCGTCTGGATCGGAGATCAGCCGATATGTTTCGGCCTCCACATCTTCCACCATGCCTCCGCCAATAAATCCAATATCGAGCTCAACAAGAAGTGATTTTTTAATGACTATTATTCCCAAACTGGGGCCATACATCTTATGTGCAGAAAAGAATAGTGCGTCAAAATTACTCTCGCGAATAATTTTTTGATCATGACCAGCACCTTGAGCGGCATCAACGAGAACAATCCCGCCTGTTTTGTGGACGTCTTCGGCAATTTCTTTCAAATTAACCGGCTCCCGCCCGTCGATATTGGACATGCTGTTCAAAACCACAACCGTGCCCGCAATATTTTCTTTGTCGTATATAAGCGATCCGTCGGCTCTGCGCCCTAGGATAACGCGCGGAATGTTTAGTCTTTTGGCGGCAGTTATCGTCGGCAAAAACACCGAATTATGCTCAATGTTCGATACCGCAATTTTCTTGAATTTAGGTGGCAACTGACCGAGTACTAAATTCAAGCCATATGTTGTGTTGAGCGTAAACGTTACCGCATACTCGGATGACGATTTGCCTACGAAAGCGAGTACTTTCTTCCTTGTCTCTTTTATTTTTTCATCCAATTTAACGCCCCAGTCGTACTTTACCCGTCCTCCGCAAGAGTTGTATTCGTGGTAATAATCCGCCATCGCGTCGATGACTTGCTGGGGACGCAATGTTTGGCACGCCGAATCAAGATAGACGGCTTTTTCGTCCAGATAAGAAAAATCGGATGTGTTTTTATTTATTGATGTCTGCATAATTGGGGCCCTGGCCATATTAATGACATTAAAGATTCTTAAGGAAACACAAACAAAATAAACCAGCATAGAGACTAAATCCGTACGTCAAAGTACAGACCAGTGCCGGCTCAAAAAATAGGTTAGTAAATTTTAGGATTGAGAATTCCTTGTGCGAGAGCGAGCTTCAAATGATTGAATAAAGAAAGTTCGGGATTTTGTATATAATAAAGTCGCCCTGCTGGTATGAGTTGGTTATGGTGTTGCTTTCTGAAATGTAATCCGAATACCACAAAAGCAGTCAGTAACAAAATGAGTAGCGCAGAGAGAATAACACGTGTATCTGGCAATGTGGTTACAAGAATTTGCAAAGAACTAATGTGTTCAGAGATCGTTGGACAGCCTGTCTGCGCCTCGCTTGCGGGGCATTCAGCAGTTTGGGTCTTGAAATGGTAAATTGTCTCCATTGATCCCCAGGAGTAGACAATACTAAAAACAAAGGCAGAAAATACCAAGAAAACGGTGAAGAGTTTTATAGATTTGGCGATTTCCATACAAAACATAGTATAGAATATTTTTTCAATAATCTCAACAATATTATTGCCAATGCACTGACCCCTTTACTCTATAATCCACAGATATTTCAACGATTAGTTGTTAACGGGCTAATGGTTCCGGTGATTTATTTCTATTTGCTTTAATAAAATCTGTGATCAGAGTTTCATCAAAGCTCTCCAGTTTGAGAAGTCTCCCCCATGAGGCAAGGACAATCTTTGCATCATTTACGGCTCGTGGAGTAACTACAACACTTCCCGGGTATCTTTTACCAACGGTCTCTAAATCTGACTTCGTTTTATCATCTACATCCTTATATGAAATCCAGATGCCACCGTGCTCTAGATTATGGATTAGTTGTTCGTCGGGTAGCTCTTCTTGATTCACACCCCAATCAGCGGGTTGAGCATAATGCCAGCCTGAAGTCGGCGGATTGGAATTATATTCAGGATGAGATGCACCAACTGAAATATGCTCTTGCCCTAAAATTGAGAAGGTTTCTCCGGGTCTTGGTTTTTCCGGCTGGCTTGCCAGATAGTAAAAACCATACCCCGATCCTCCAATAATAAGGATGGCTATTATCCACCAGATGATTTTTCTTACACGATGTTTTTTCATCGCTAATTCTCTGCGTTCTTGTTTTGATGATTGTTGTAATTGATTTTGTTCCATTTTATTTACGATTAGTTAAGAATTAATTTTGCAAACGGCAGGATTTTGGATCTTCTTTGCCGTCATGTAGAGTGATACCGCAAGAAGGATTACACCAAAAATCCCAAATTCTCCGCCACCGAGTGGGAGAAATGACAGTATCCAAGATGCACCAAAGAGCGAAAGGATACTCATCAGCAGAAACGATCCGCATGCGGCGCATCCCATACCAATGACTCCACTCGTGATGCCGAATAATCCCGTCGCTATTCCTGTCTGCTTCACTTCGTCAACTCTACGTCGCAAGAAGTACACGACCATAGCCACATTCATCCCAAAAAGGATAGCGATGGTAATAGTGTATGAAGCGGACAGTAGAGTGAAATTAGTAACGATTGATCCCAAGAGACTGATTGGCAGATCAAACTTCTGCGAAAAAGAGATTTCGGGATGTCCCATAATGCTCACAATGAGCGAAAGGTTTGGAAGCCAAACCGCAAAGGCAAAAACCGCTGTGCTTGTGGCGAGAGCGAGGAATGCATATTGCGGTTTCCGGAATATTTTTTGCAGAGCTTGAAATAACATGTTTATTTGCCTTGCAAGGCAAGATCAATAAGTTGTTTTACAGAAGCATATGGCTGGGCACCGGAAAGAGGATATTTCTTACCATTTTTGTCGACTACAATGCTCCATGGTGTGCCATTACCGCCGGTTGCAGTTGCATTTTGAACATCATCCTCGATGTGCTTTGTGAATTTTCCACTCGTAAGGCATGAGTTGAATTTACTTACATCAAGACCGACATACTGAGCAATTTTTGGAAGTTCTGCCGGATCAAGGTTGTTGTTTGATGGAGTGATCTCGTAAAGGCGATCAGCGTATGCCCAGAATTTATCGTTGCCACCGAGGTCACCAGCGCATTCAATGGCTGTGGCCTCATTGCGAGCTTTTGGATGAAGTTGATCGAGCGGAAAGTTGCGATAGACCCAAGCGACCTTGCCATCCTTCCCGTATTCATCCATGACTTGCCTCATGGTATCGTGGAATCGTTTGCAGAACGGACATTCTGGGTCCGAGTATTCTACGATTTTAACTGACGCATCTGGGTTGCCTCGAATATGATCACTGCTTGAAATAGCTTTCATTGCTTCAAGATCGCCGGTTTGTTGTGGTACTTGTTGCGGTTGCTGATTATTTACTGCGGTCGTAGATGCACCTTTCGATGTGCCAAGATACAATGCTCCAGCAATAAGTACTCCGGCAATTACGATTGCTACAGGGATTGACAAGTTATTTTGTTGTGTCGGCGATGATTCTGGTGTTTTTGTTTCGTGTTCCATAATTAATTGTGATTAGATTTTAGTAATTAAGCGAATAAATAGAAAATAGCGTCAAGACGATCCGCGACTACGGATCAACGCTGTCTAAAAACTCATTAGTAGATTTTTGGATTGAGAATACCGCGCGCAAAAGCAAGCTTCAAATGATTGAAAAGGACGAGTTCAGGATTTTGCCGAACATAAAGTTGTAGTCCGCAAATATCAGGATCGAATAATGGATGACGATCCTTGAACGAAAAACGAGTGTACCCAAGAATTAAAATCAATCCAAATACAAGAAGCAATAAAGAATCACGAACTCCTTGTGGCACTGCAAGAAAAGAGTTTCTCCAAGACTGTATATGTTGAGACACATTTGTGCCACAACAGCTTTCTTGACCCGCGATCGCCGTAAGTGTCGGGTTAGAGGTCATAGTATCCATTCCCATCGAGGGCTCATGGAACATCCCTGCGCAGACAAATCCAAAAAGTAGTATCCACATTGTTAGAAGAACTACAGGTAATCTAATTAATTTTGGTATATATAATGAAAACATATTTGAATTATATTTTAGCATTTTTGAATTTGATATAATAGTCATTCTGATAGGAATTTAACTAAAAGAAAAACAAAAAATCACCGACTTGTATCGGTGATTTTTTGTTCTGAATACTGCTCTCAGCAGGTATGCGGTGACAGAATAGGGTCATGAGGGTTCTGATGCCTCTCGGTAACCAGAACCTCTCACATGACTGCTGCCCGACATGGATTCGAACCACGATTAAAGGCTTCAAAGGCCTCTGTCCTACCATTAGACGATCGGGCAATATACTGGCAATACCACTAGAGGATACCTAAAAAACGACTATTTTGCGAGTGCTTGGATTTGAGCGACATACGGCTGCAAAAAATCTATTGCAGGTCGAGTGGCAACATACATCTTTGCCAAAATCGACTCTTGCTCGGCATCACAAACCTTTGCGAGCTCTGCCAAATCTTCTTTAGTGAGCGAGAGATTTTGGCTCGTGTTGTTGCTTCGATACATGATCGACTCTGGATTTTCGGTATGCTCGAGGCCAAGCGCATGGCCAAACTCGTGGATCACGGTGCGCATGAGCTCCGTTTTATCCTGAAACGCATAAATATAAATGCGGGTACCGTCTTTATCTCGAATATATTTGCCCTCCTCAAACTCTTCGCCCGAAATTATGTTGCCCTGCGCTACCGCACTATTTATTTTGGTGCGCAGTGCTTCATATTTTGCATGCAGCACAGTGAGCTCGTCATACATAGTCTGCGTAGCCTTGCCTTGCGCGTTGAGCGAGTCGTATTGTTTTTTAAGCGTCCCATACTGGTTTGCCACATCCTTCAGCTCGTCTTTTTGCGCATCAATTTTATTTTGAAGCGATGAGATAGATTCGACCGTGCGCTGCGTCGTGTTATATACAAACGTCACCGGCAATTCGGGGGTCGCATCAGCCGGGCGGAATACTTCCTTACCGAGCTTCTTGTTCCATACGTTTGCCGCTTCTATCACATATCTGTTTACCTCCTCTTGCGGCAAACCAAAGCGTGCATCATACGCAGTAAGCGCATAGGTAATGGGCTTCACGCAGGGCAATTGCGCCGTGTACACGACATACCCTAAATAGCCACAGAGTGTTGCGAGTACTGCAAATAAAAATGGAGTGCTTGATTGCTTTTGCATCACTCTATACTAGCTCAAAAAAAGAAAAGGCACCGCGCGAGCGCGGTGCCTACATGTTGCATTAGTCGTCGACCTTCATCACCTTCTGCTGAAACTCATTGACGCTCATGCCGTAGAGCCGCTCAAAGAGATTTTGCATCTGCTGCACCATGTCCTTCACAAGCCCCAAAGGAGGAGTAAGCGAGCACACATGAGCTCGGTGCTCTGGGTTCTTGGGGTCGAGCTTGTCGATGCCCACACTCTTGCCCCAGTTGCGCAGAAGTTGTTTATCCATCGAGGGAGGCAGTGCGTCACGCAGTTGCGCATCGAGCCACGCTGCCAAATCCCAGAAGCGGCTCGAGTCGGGCGTAGCCACTTCGTCGGCCAGGATGTAGTCAAAGCGGCGGGGCACATAATTGACGAGTTTCCCACCAAACTTAAACTTTGAGTCGGCGAAGATAAGTCCCCTTTCTTCGGCGAGCATACGCATTATTTCGAACACCCGCATCGAGTGGTACTCGAGCGCGGGGTACCGATCTTCAACTGCCTGGTAGGGCACCGGCATGTCGTGGCCTTCTTTGGCCTTGGTCGTCGGAGTAAAGAGCGAAGGTTCGAGCCTTGCCCCTTCCTTCATAGTCCTCTCTTCGACAACGCCGAAATCGTGCCCGCAGTATGCCTCTCCAGCTTTGTATGCCTTAAAGAGGCTGCCGGTGTTGTTGCCGCGCACCACACACTCGATAGGCACCATCTGAAGTTCTTTCACTACCACCGCATTCTTTCGAAGCGGAGCGTAATTTTCGAAATAGTCTTCGCTAAGGTGGCCGTCGATCTCACCGCCAAAGGCGATGATGTCATGCTGAAAGTGGGGTATGGCACGCGCCAGGTGGAGCCGTGCTGCGATATTGAAGGCGTTCAGTATCTCGCCTTTGCCCGGGATATCGAACCCAAGCATAAAGTCGAAGATGCTCACGCGGTCGCTTACGACCACCAAACGTTTTTTGCTCTCGCCGGCTAAGTCACTCGGCAAGCGAAAGGAGTCACGCACCTTCCCGCTATGCACATGCGAGTAGAACTTCTTGAGTTCCAAAACCAGATCGTTGTAATCGGGAGCTTCCGTCACGTATCCCTCCTGTGTTGTTGGTCAAATTTTCTTCCACCGCAACTTTACGCGAGCGCGCGATAGAGCGCAAGCTCAAGGGGGATGTGTGGCATCGGCGCACGATTCATTTCTATATATGCAGTGATGAGCTCCGAAAGTAATGAGGAGTTAATAGCAGCGCCCTCAGCACCGGCAAGTTTTTTAAGCAAAGCCAAATCACCGCCTGCAAATTGCCCTGCCACATTTGCTTCCATTTTAGGCGCATAGCGAAGCAGTAGCACCGAACGCACTTTCGCGAGCGCGAGCAGCAAAAAAGTTTGCGCTTCTGCCCCGCTGTTTGTCGCAGCGCTAAGGGCACCAAGCGCGCCTGCAATGTCTTTAGCGGCCAGCGCTTCAAGAAACGTGTTTATGGTTTGTGATGCAGGCGCGCCCACTACTTTTGCAATTTCATCTTCTGAAAGCGTAGTGTCGCTCGAGACAGTGAGCACTTTTTGCAAAATGCCGAGCGTGTCTCGAAACGAGCCTTGCCCCATCAGCGCCACAAGCTCGGCACCCGCAGGCGCAATAGTAGAACCTTCTTTTTTTGCCACATCAAGCGCCAGTTTTTTGAGTATCTCGTGCGTGGGCTTTTTAAATTGAAATACCTGGCAGCGCGAGATGATAGTTTCAGGCACGCGGTCGAGCTCGGTGGTGGCAAGCACAAAAATGGCATGCGCTGGAGGCTCCTCAAGAGTTTTAAGAAATGCTCCCCACGCATCTTTGGTGAGCGCATGTGCTTCGTCGATTATGTAAAACTTGTAGCGCGAGTTAAACGGCAGCGTCGAGACTCCTTCGCGCAGCTCGCGGATCTCGTCGATGCCGCGATTACTTGCTGCATCCATCTCATAAATATCTTGTTCGTCGGTATTGAGCGCATGCGCCAAAATGCGGGCCATCGACGTTTTGCCCGTGCCGCGGCCGCCGGCAAACAAATAGGCATGAGCTAGCTTGTCTTTTTTTATTGCAGCCTCAAGCACCGAAGTGATGTGCTCTTGCCCGCGCACATCAGCAAAGACAGCCGGGCGATAGGAGCGATAGAGAGCCACCTTCCCCCGGCTGTTGTCTTTGTCTTTCATTACGCCTCAGTATACAACTTTATTTGCGATTTTTCGAAACCTGCTTTTTAGCCTTCTTTACTGCTTTTTTGACTGCCTTTTTTGCTTTGCCTTTTGCCTTTGTAACCGCCTTTTTTGGGCCCTGCATATGGCTCCATGCGGCTTTAAAATCCTTCATCATTGAAGCAATTTCTTCGGCCGAAGCGCCCTTGCCGGTGTAATTTTTAACTACATCCCCCGCTATCTGCATATATTTTTCTTTATCAATATCTTCAAGTGCTTCTACTGCATCCATCACTTCGGCACGCGCTTTTAGCATCCAGCTTTTTGCCATCTTGCGATGCTTTGCCGAATGTTTAGCTCCATAGAGCCAGTATGCGCCACCTGCAGCCGCAGCTGCTGCTGCCATACCCACCCCAACACCGATCGCTGCATTTCCGTTATTTTTCTTTGCCATACAAATTTGGTGATTAGGTTATTTAAGAGGTAATTATACCCTACTTTGATGACGGTTTTTTAAGCGCCTTATTACGACGACGTGGTGGTGGGACAGAAAGTGCACGGCCGGCAAACCCCAACACGACATCGGCAATCGCTTTACCCTTTGCACCCTCCTCTTCTACTGAGTCGCGCAATTTTTCAAAATCTTTTTCAACTTCTTCTGCTGCGGTGGCAACTTTTGCCATAATGTCGCGCGCATCACGCACGAGCGGTATCAAAAAATAGAGCAGCACGCCAAAGCCTGCGGTAAGAACTATAACGGCGACTGAGGTAATAAAGAAAAATATATTGGTGTTAAGTATTTCGTTCATAGTTTGAGTATACTCCAATACTAAAAGAGAAAGGGTGGCTTTGCAAAAAGCCACCCTTGAAGGCAGTCACCTTGTCGCGCGCTGGGTATTAAAGAATACCCTTAAATGTTCGTTACGCTCGAGCAGGCCGGCGATCTGTAGCCGTGTATAGGCGGTAATCTTTGCAACCTTCTTTTTGCTGATAGGTTGCTTGTTGGTCTTCAGCCATAGGATGGCCGTTTCGACGTCCGACACAGGACTGGCAGTTGCAGCAAAGTGCATTTGATTCTCCCTTAAAGAACCCCACGTAAATCATATATTATGTGTTTTTTTGAGCAAGTAAGAAATCTTCTACTATCTGCTCAACTTCGTTCGCATTTGTTGTCTCCATCAATTTCATACGAAGCTCTTTTGCGCCATCAAAACCTTCTACATATGCCTTAAAGTGCTTTTTCATGATTGCGAAGTTTTTGATGTCGCCGAGCAGCTCTTCAAAAAGTTTTGCATGCTCGACCGCAATACGAAGACGCTTCTCTATCGTAGGCTGAATGTTTTGAGCAAAAGTCTGGCCTGCCGGGGGCAGGAGATCCGAGGACTTTTGTGAAAAATATTCTGCCGAAGATTCTGCAAATAACCACGGTTTGCCAAAAATAGCGCGGCCGAGCATCACGCCGTCGGCCCCGCTCTCCTGTGCCTTCTTTTTTGCATCTTCAATATCAAGCGCATCGCCGTTGCCTAAAATAAGTGTCTCGCTCTGCATCTCGTTTCTGATTTCAACGGCACGCTTCACCCTCTCCCACCTGGCAGGCACCTTCGACATTTCTTTGCGCGTTCGCGCGTGGAGCGTAAGCGTTGCTGGCTTTGCCGCAAGTAGTATAGGCAGCCACTCCTCAAGCACATCTTTGTTGTAACCCACACGAGTCTTCACCGACACGGGCAAATTGGGCGCGCCGCGTTTTGCAGCCTCAATAAGCGCCACGGCAACCTCAGGTGTGGTGATGAGTTTTGCTCCTGCGCCCTGCTTCTCTATCGATTTGTCGGGGCAACCCATATTGATATCGATACCGTCAAAGCCAAGCTCCTCGGCAAGTGCCGCCACCTTCTCCATATGCTCCGGATTTGAAGTAAAAAACTGCGCCACAATCGGCCGCTCGGCTTCAGTAAACATAAGATCTCGCTTCAGTTTTGCCTTACCCTCTTCGGTGGCAAGGCAAAGGCCATCGGCCGAGACAAACTCTGTCCAAAAAACCGAAGGGCCTGCTGGCCTTGAATATTTGGCGATGATGCGCCTAAATGCAGGGTCAGTAACATTGGCGAGTGGCGCAAGCACTAAAATAGGTTTTGGGAGATCCTTCCAAAAATTCTTCATACACCCACCTTATATTATTTCAAACGATAGTACAGCTTGTCGCCAAAGCGAAGATCGAGATATTCAAAATCTGAAACCAAGCGGGTAAGAAACGGGGCTGACGCAAGCGCGAGGGTAAAGCGCTCAAATACATCTCCGCCGCGCGACACGAGCACAAACAAAACAGTAAAACCGTTTGCAAATGAGAGATGCACATCGTCATTGGGGTCTACCACCACGCGCGTTATTCGGGTATGTGTTTGATTATCTGCAAACGCTTTTGCAAGTGCCGCAAGCGAGCGAAACTGCTCCTCTGTTAAAAATTGCTTTGGGGTTGGCTCGGCAAGATACCCCACACTCGATGTTGCAGAGCCGTAGTAGCTAAAATAGGCGTCACCCGAAAAGTTGGCGGCAGGCGCGTAGGCAAAACCATTTTCATCCATCAGCATACACGCCGCCTGGCTGGCCGTATTTTCTCCACACCACAGCGCGGCAGGGTGGCGCTCCACAACCTCGACCTTAATTGCCTGAAAGTTTTCTGCGTGCACTGTTATATCTTTTGCTGCAGGATATGTTGCAAGCAGCTCAGCGACTATTTGTTTTTTTGGATAGAGAAAAATATTATTTTTCGGAAAGGTAAAAAAGTAGGTGCCTGAAATTTTTTCTTTTACCAGCACTTCTACCGAAGATGAGGCAACGGTTTCAACGCCTGCTATGATAACCGTGGTGATTCGGCCATACGGGATCCACGAAAGCCCCACCAAAATGCCGAGCAACAACACAACAAGCACGCCAAGCGCGATGGTAATGCGTACGCGGGCAATACGCCTGCGGGCGCGAAGTTTAGACTGCGGCAAAGGTACACGAGCCATTGTTGTTATTGAACCGCTTTCTCTATCTTTTCTTTTCCTATATATGCACGAAGAACTTCAGGAATAGCCACCGAGCCGTCTTCGTTTTGATAGTTTTCAAGAATTGCGATAAGCATACGGCCGATAGCAAACATGGTGGCATCGTTCATATGCACCGTCTCCGATGTGCCATCTGCGCGCTTGAGTTTGGTATTAAGCCTGCGCGCCTGGAAGCCGCCTACATAATCGGCACTGTGTGTCTCGCGATAGGTGTCTTGCCCAGGCATCCACGTTTCGATATCTATCTGACGCTGGTCGGGGAAGCCCATGTCGCCGGTGCACACGAGCACCACCTGATATGGCAAATTAAGTGTTTGCAGCAAATGCTCCTGCACGGCAACTAAGAGCTCCTGCTCTTGCATGCCATCTTCGGGTTTTGCAAACGTTTCGGCCTCTATTTTATCAAACTGATGTTGGCGCAAGATGCCGCGCGTGTCGCGGCCTGCAGCCCCTGCCTCGCGGCGAAAGGCGGTTGAGTATCCGACATAACGGAGCGGGAGTGTCTCTTCTTTAAGAGTCTCATCCATGTGCAGTGGGCCCAGCGTGTGCTCGGCACTGCCGACCAGCATCGTCTCCTCTTCAGGAAATAGATAATGCTCTTCGGGGGTAAGAAAGCGCGCCATGCGGATTTGCACCTGCTTCTTCACCATCACCGGCACTACGACTGGCACAAATGGCTTGCTATCCACCGTAAGCCCGGCGTTTGTAATTATTTTTTGCAATGTCTCGCGCGAAGTAAGCACGTTCATCGCAAGCTGGATGAGCGCAAACTGCATCAGCGCTAAATCACCTTTGAGATAGGTAAAGCGTGCGCCCACTACTTCGGCAGCTTTTTCGCTGTCGATGATTCCTAAATCGCGGCCGATATCCCAGTGTGCTTTTGGCGTATATGAAAATTGTTTCTTCTCGCCCCACTGGCGGAGCACTTTGTTGCCACTTTCATCGGGCCCCACAGGAGTATCTGCCGACGGGATGTTAGGGAGGAGTACAAGGAGCGCAACTAACTCTTTCTCGAGGGTTTGATATTTTTCTTCTGTAGCTGCAATAGACTCTTTTACACGAGTGCCCTCTGCCAAAATTTCTGCCTTGGCTGCTTCGTCGAGCCCGGGGCCAAACTTTTTAGCGTTCGCGTTTTTTAGTTGATTTAAATCAGACACTTCGCCTGCAACCTTTTTGCGTTCGTCGGCAAGCGCCAAAATACGATCAAGGTCTATATCTCCCCGATTTTTGTTTTTTATCGCAGCACGTACGATGTCTGGATTTTCGCGGATGAAAGTGATATCAAGCATGTGCTAAGCGGGCAAGTGAATATACGCATATACTACAATGACTTTTCCACTCAGGCAATTACACCCTAAGGACTTTCCTCCCCTCCTTAAGGAGATCCCCGACCGCCCCCACTCCTTATATATAAGAGGAGCACTCCCTGAGGCGGGCACGAAGTACTTGTGCGTAGTTGGCTCGCGTGCCTGCACCCCCTATGGCCGTCGTACTGTGCAAAAGCTGATAGCCGGCCTCGCTCAATATAAGGTGTGTATTGTTTCGGGCATGGCGCTTGGGATAGATGCCGAGGCGCACAAAGCCGCACTTGATGTGGGTTTGCCCACTATTGCCGTGCTGCCGTCTGGCCTCGACGACAAAGTAATTTACCCAACTATAAACAGGCCGCTCGCAAAACTTATTTTGGCGCGCGGCGGCGCGCTCATAAGCGAGAACCCATCTGATTTTGTGGCGATGATCCATTCCTTCCCGCAGCGCAATCGCATCGCGGCCGGCATGAGCACCGCGTCGCTGATTATTGAAGCAGGAGAAAAATCCGGCACGCTCATTACTGCGCGGCTTGCGATGGACTATAACCGCGAAGTGCTTGCTATCCCCCACGAACTTGGTAAAGAAAGCGGTGCCGGAGTAAACGCACTCATACGCAGCGGTGCAACACTGGTGCGCACGAGCGAAGATATTTTAGAAGCGCTGGGCCTGAAGACGCTCGATGAGCCAAAACAAACATCCTTCCCTACCGATTTAAATGATGTTGAAGTTACTATTTTACAAACACTGGGGAGCGCGATGGTGCGCGATGATTTAATAGATGAAGCAGGACTCTCAGCGCAAGAAGCAAACATCGCCCTCTCCTCCCTCCTTATCCGCGGGCTCATAGTAGAGCGCCTCGGCAAAATCGAAAGGGCTTGAAATAATGGATTTTTGACACTAAGGGGGAAATTTGGTATTATTTTGCCATGTTTTTACAAAAATTCCTGTCCCCTATCTGGACTGTTGTTCGCCGTGCATTTACTGGTTTTACTCGCTTCGGTAACAAATTTGGCTGGCTCAAAGTTGGCATCGTTGCGGTGCTCCTTATTATAGTAGTAGTGACCGCCGCTTCTTTTCTTGGAGGCTCAAAACCGGCTGAAGAGGCGTCGAGCCAACTCCGCACCGTAGAGCTCCGCACGGTTGCCGAACTTTCTTCAGATGCTGCGCCACTTTCGGTTGCCGGCAACGTGAGCTCAAAGTCTGAAGCATCAGTACGTGCCGAGATTGGCGGCCAAATTACACGCATCAATAGCACACTCGGCGCTCAGGTTTCTGCAGGCCAGGTGATTGCCGAGGTTTCAAACGCATCGCAGCGCGCGGCAGTGGCGCAAGCGCAAGGTGCCGTTGATGCCGCAAGCTCAGGTGGCGCAACATCTCAAACCACCCTCGCTTCTGCAAAACAAAGCGCAACTGCTGCGCTCCTTTCGGCATACGGTAGCGTTGATAAAGCAATCCATACCGATATCGACCCCATGTTCTCAAACCCCAAGAGTGCTCTCCCTCAGTTTAATGTCACCAGCTCCGATTCGCAGGCAAAACTTGATACAGAGAACACCCGTTCTAGTGTTACCCCAATTTTGACACGCCAGCAGGCAAAGGCTTTATCTCTCTCGTCGTCTGATGATCTGATTTCAGAAATCACTATTACTCAAAAAGAGCTCCGGGCAGTGCGCGACTTCCTCGACACGGTGATTCGCACACTCAACTCCGGCATCGCAACAAACGGTGTAAGCGATGCGGCGATTGATGCATATATTGCAACTGCAAACGCGGCACGCTCAAGCGTAACTGCTTCTATCTCGGCGCTCGTTGCGGCACAATCTGCAATTGAGACAAGCTCACAAAGCGCCAACACTACAAGCGGAGCATCTGCCGCAGCACTTACCCAGGCGCAAGCAGGCCTCGCCGCTGCGCGCGCAAACCTCGAGAAAACAATCGTGCGCGCTCCTATCTCCGGCACCGTCAACTCGTTCTCGCTTAAAGTGGGCGACTATCTCTCGCCGGGCCAGCTTGCAGTAACCATTGCAAACAACGGCGCACTTGAAGTGGTGGCATATATCACCGACACTGATGCGCGCGAAGTATCTATCGGCAACACTGCTACTATCGAAAATAATGGCGCTACCATCAAAGGCGTTGTTACCCGTGTTGCGCCAGCCATCGACCCAGTTACTAAAAAAATCGAAGTACGCGTAGGCATCACCGAAGGTGCGGGCAACTTGGTGAACGGCCAGTCGGCAACCGTTGCTATCGCGCGCAATGCGCGCACCGCTACGAATGCAAATACGCGCATCACTATCCCACTTTCGGCACTTAAAGTTGGCACCGACATCACCACCGTGTTTACGGTGGGCGATGATAAGCGCCTCGTGCCTCACACCGTTGAGCTCGGCACACTGCTTGGCGACCGGGTGGTTATTGTAAGTGGCATCACGAGTGATATGCAGATAGTTACCGACGCGCGCGGCCTCCAGCCCGGGCAGGAAGTGCTCGTTAAATAAACAGACATCACTTTATGCAATCCCTCTGGAAATTCTTTATCGAGAAGCGGCAGTTTACTCTGCTCCTCATGTTCTGCCTCATTGCATGGGGCCTCGCCGCTGCAGTGATGATCACCAAGGAGTCGTCTCCTGAAGTGCAAATTGCTATGGGCGTAGTAACCGTAGTGCTCCCCGGCGCTTCGTCTGAAGATATTGAAAGGCTTGTTACCAACAAGCTCGAGAGCCGCCTTGCAAACATCGCCGATCTAAACAAACTCACTTCAACATCACGCGACGGTGTGTCCTCTATTGTGGTCGAGTTTAATGCATCGGCCAACATCGATAAGTCGATCCAAAAACTGAAGGACGAAGTCGACAAGACAAAAGGAGATCTGCCTGCGGATGCCCTCGACCCGCAAGTGAGCGACGTTAACTTTGTCGACCAGCCGATCCAAATCATTTCAATAACCGCCGACCTCCCTTCTGCAACCTTTGCAGAGCTCGGAGAAGAGCTAAAAAACGAACTCCAAACAGTGTCCGGAGTATCACGTGTCGAAGTTTCGGGCGTGCGCAACCGCGAGATACAGGTGGTTGTAAAAAAAGAAGAGCTTGCACGCTACGGCATCTCGCTCGGGCAGGTAGTTGCAGCACTCGGTGCCGCTAACTCTTCGCTCCCTGCAGGCAACATCACTATTGGAGAAATAAATTACAACATCGCATTCGAGGGAAGCTTGGACAATGTAAAAGATATAGGCAGCATCGCCATCCTCGCAAGTGAGGGCGGTGTGGTGTATGTGCGCGACGTAGCCGACGTCTCAGACGGCGTTGAGCGCGCTAGCTCATACTCCCGCATCTCGGTGGGCGGAGAGCCTTCAGCACAGGCGATGAACCTTTCGATATTTAAAGTGCGCGGCCAGGATGTTACCGCAACCACAAAACTGGTACGCGAAAAGCTTGATGCGCTTAAACGTACCGTCCTGCAAGGCAACACTGTGCTTGTTACCAACGATCTCGGCGAGGAGGTGGTGCACGACCTTACCGAGCTTACCCAGCGCGGGCTAGAGACCATGCTGCTTGTGATGATTGCACTCTTCATCACGATCGGCTGGCGCGAAGCAGTGGTGGCTGGCCTCTCGATCCCCCTCTCGTTCCTCATCGCATTCATCGGCCTACTCTACTCGGGCAACACCTTTAACTTTGTCTCGCTCTTTGCACTCATCTTGGCGATCGGTATCTTGGTCGACTCCGGTATTGTGGTGGTAGAGGCAATCCATACGCGCATACGAAAATTTGGCGACAAAAAACAGGCCGCACTTGAAGCGCTTCGCGAGTATGCGTGGCCGCTTACCGGCGGCACCATGACCACCGTTGCCATGTTTATACCGCTCTTCTTCGTGTCGGGCATCGTGGGTAAATTTATCGCCTCTATCCCCTACACGCTCATCTTCGTTCTTATCGCATCAATCTTCGTAGCGCTCGGCCTTGTGCCAATCCTCGCCCTCATCTTTTCTCAAGAAAAAGAAAAACATTCAAAACTGCAGGACCTCCAGGAAGAGTACGCAGAAAAATCCCGCACCTGGTATGGCGAGCATCTGCACAACTTCTTTAAGAACCGCCGCGCGCAACGAATCTTCCTCTGGGGCATTGGCCTCGCGTTTGTGCTGTCGCTTACACTTCCTTTTGTAGGCATCCTCAAAGTGGTTTTCTTCCCGCAAGAAGATCTCGACTACCTGTATGTAAACATCGAGATGCCTGCCGGCACCACGCTCGAGGCTACCGACCTCGCCACACGTGCGGTTGAAGAAACACTCTATGACATTAAAAATGTAGACTCGCTCATCACCTCGGTGGGCGCACTCAGCTCCTTCAGCAACACTCCGTCGTCGGGGCCGCAATATGCAAACGTCACCGTCAACTTAGCCAAAGACCGCACCAAGGACAGCACCAAAATTCTTCAAGACGTAGAGGCTGCCGTTAAAGACATTCATGTTGCGCTTGTGCGCGCAGGCCAACCCTCGGGAGGCCCTCCAGTTGGAGCGCCGATTCTCATCCAGTTCCAGGGTCGCGACCGAGACGCTCTCGACCGCGCTATAACAATGGCGCGCACTGCCCTCGAAAAGACCCCTGGCTCAACCAACATCGATGCATCAAACAAAAATGACGGCGTTGAGTTTACTCTCACTATCAATCGCGAGAAGGCGGCCGAGCTTGGCCTCTCACCGCAGGCTGTTGCAGGCATCTTGCGCACCGCCATTGCCGGAGTTGTAGCAACCTCGCTCACCGGAGGAGAAAAAGACGTAGACATCATTGTCACGCTCAACCTCAATACAAACTTTATCGACCCGCATGACGCGACCCGCGCAACTATTGATGCGGTAAAGCAGATACCAATCATCACTCCTGCAGGCGCTACTGTGCTCCTTGGCTCTGTGGTTGACGAAGGGCTCTCCCGCAGCGACTCGGTGATAACCCACGAAGACAGAAAGCGCATTGTCTCGCTCTCGGGCAACGTACTCCCGGGCTACACACCACGTGATGTGCTCGCTGCATTTAACAAAAACATGGAGGCAATAGAACTCCCTGCTGGTGTCTCAATCAAGACAGGCGGCGAAGACGAGCAAACTAACAAGTCGTTTGCTGAAATGGGGCTCGCCTTTTTGGCCGGCCTCGTGCTCATGTATGTGATCCTCGTTCTCTCGTTTAACTCATTCCGCTACGCGTTTTATCTCTTGCTTATTGTGATCCTCTCACTTATTGGTGTGTTTGGAGGCTTAGCGCTCACCGGCCAGGCACTTTCCTTCCCATCGCTTCTTGGTGTGATCGCGCTCGCGGGAGTTATCATCAACCACGCGATCATCCTCATGGATTCGATTATCCAGCGCACCAAACACGGTGCGGGGCAGCACTTCTCGGACATTGTGGTTGATGCCGCTGTATCGCGCCTACGCCCGATCGTCCTCACCACGGTTACAACCGTGCTCGGCATGCTGCCGCTCGCGCTCTCTCCGTCGTTCATGAGCCCGCTCGCCTACGCCATCCTCTTCGGCCTTTCATTTGCGATGGTGCTCACGCTCATCATGATCCCGCTGCTTGTATACCGCTGGCCTGTTAGACTCCCACCAGATATCATCCGCGATATGCCCGCTAAGGAGCCAAAAAAGAAATAAATCTTGAGTTGTACTTTGCATCCAAGCTGGTTTGCGTGTATCAATAGAGTCACGAGTATATGAAACTAGTTATCGTTGAGTCGCCCGCAAAGGCAAAGACAATCGAAAAGTATCTGCATAACATCGACAAGTCGGGCGATTTTATCGTGCGTGCATCGGTGGGCCATGTGCGCGATTTACCAAAGAGCAACAAAAAAGCAATCGATATCGAGGGCGGCTTTATCCCCCACTACGAAGTAGTGCCGGCCAAAGTGCAAGTTATCGCCGAGCTGCGTGAGCTTGCAGGAAAAGCTAAAGCAGTGCTCCTTGCAACCGACCCCGACCGCGAAGGCGAGGCTATTGCGTGGCACATTAAAGAAGAGCTCAAACTTAAAAAACCAGACCGCATCGTCTTTCATGAAATTACCCAGGAAGCTATTGCAGATGCCTTGGAGCATCCGCGCAAAATAGACGAGAATCTTCGCTACGCGCAGGAGGCCCGCCGTGTGCTCGACCGCCTCGTAGGCTACGATCTCTCGGGGCTTATTTGGAAGAAGGTGCGCTATGGCCTCTCGGCAGGCCGCGTGCAAAGCCCCGCACTTCGCATCATCATGGAGCGCGAGCGCGAGATCCGTGCGTTTATCCCCGAGACCTACTATGTAGTTACCTCAAACACCGAAACTCCAAAAAAAGATAAACTTCTCCTCACCTTAAGCGAAGAGCCACGCGACAAAAAAATTGTCGATCATATCATTGGCGCCGTTGAGAAAGACGGGCTCATCGTGGAGGATGTAACCGAGGGCGAGATGAAGCGTGCTACCCGCGCGCCGTTTACCACCTCAACCTTGCAGCAAACGGCAAGCTCGCGCTTGGGCTACTCGCCTGCCAACACGATGCGCATCGCGCAAAAGTTGTATGAAGCGGGCCACATCACTTATATGCGCACCGACTCTACTAATCTAGGAGCTCCGGCACAAGCTGCAATTTTGGCGCATATCGAAAAGAAGTTTGGTAAAGAATATGCCGACCCCCATGTATTTACTGCAAAATCTAAAAACGCACAGGAGGCGCACGAAGCGGTGCGCCCCACGCATGTTGAGAAAGAATCTGTAGGCACCACGCCCGAGCAAAAGAAACTCTATGAGCTCATATGGGCGCGCACCGTTGCGTCGCAGATGACCGACGCAAAGCTCATGAAGAGTAAAATAATTGCAAAGACAAAAGACGTCAGCGTGCCCACCTTTACTGCAAACGGCTCACGCGTGATGTTTGACGGCTGGCTTCGTGCCGACCCAGCGGCGCGCGGCGAAGATGTTGAGCTGCCAAAGGTAGTTGCAGGTGATGTGCTTGATGTGAAGGATATCTCAAGCGAGGAAAAGCAAACAACACCGCCGCCACGCTACACCGAAGCGGGCCTCATTAAAGAGCTCGAGAAGCGCGGCATCGGCCGCCCATCAACTTATGCAAGCATCATGAAGACGCTTGGCGACCGTGGCTATGTGGTTAAAGAAGGTCGCTCACTTATGCCAACCGATACCGGCGATGTGGTTTCGAGCTTTCTTGAAGAAAACTTCCCTACCTACATTGGCGATACCTTTACTGCCGAGATGGAGGACGAGCTCGACGACATCGCCAACGGCACGCGCGAGTATGCAAAAACACTTAAAGATTTTTATGGCCCCTTCCTTAAAGAAATAAAAATAAAAGATAAAGAGGCCGGCAAAATCACCGACCTGGGGCCGGCCCCCGAAGAATTTACCTGCCCTATTTGCCAGAAGCCCATGGTGTTTAAGCTCTCGCGCCAGGGCAAGTTTATGAGCTGCTCAAACTTTCCTGAGTGCCTCGGCGCACGCACCGAGCTTGGCGAAGTGATTTCAAACGAGCCACCAAAACCAATCGGCACCTACCCAGAAAATGGCGAACCTATTTATGTATTGAACGGCCGCTTTGGCCCGTATGTGCAGGTGGGCGAGACTCCAACCGGCAAAGGCAGCAAGAGCAAAAATAAGCCGCGCCGCTCGTCTATCCCTAAAGAAAAAGACCCGGCAACCTTAACACTTGATGAAGCACTCCACTATCTTGCCCTCCCTCGCACGCTAGGGGTCCATCCGGAGACTGGTGCAGACATCGTGGCAAACGTGGGCCGCTTTGGGCCATACATCGCGCTCCTCACCAAACCAAAGGCCGACTTCCGCTCGCTCAAAACCGATGATGTATATACCATCGAACTCCCCCGCGCACTCGAAATATTAAAAGAAGAAAAGAAACGCCGCGGCTTCGCAAAGAAAGCTAAAACAGAAAGCAAATAAAAAAGAAAAGAGCTCCGGGTTTCCCTAGAGCTCTCTGAGCAACTTGTTTAGGTCGTTGCATACCTAGACGGCGTTCGCCTTCGTGCCCATGCCGGCGTATTCGAGCCACGCGATGTCGATCTGCCGTTCGATGAAGGCACCGTTTGGTTCGCTAAACGCGAGACCATAAACGCCGTCGTAGATGACCTTCTGGTCGACGTTGGCAGCCGGTGTCTCGTCCACCAGATCCATCTGGCGAGCTGCTGCGCGGGCATACGCCATCGCGTTGGTGCCTGGAGGGACACTCTGACGCATCAGACGGGCTGCATCAAAGGCTGCCGCCCTCATCGCAACACCGAAGTCGGCCTTGTTGTTCCAACGATTCTGCATTTTAGTCTCCCATTTCAAAGCCTCGTTATGAGGCTGACTGACTGACTGACTGATATACAGTGTACACCCAAACAACAGATTTGCCAATACGTCAAGGAAGGTCACCGCTTTTAGCGGGATCCCGCCAGAGGCGGTGACTTATTTTATAGGATAAAAAGGAGTACACTTGAATTTATGCCCCCGGTTAAGGATATCCTCGACCTCATGAGCCTCCCTTCAAAGGAGGACATTGCCCTTGTAGAAAAGGCCTACGAGTTTGCGCAGGAGGCCCACAAAGACCATAAACGCCTCTCTGGCGAGCCCTATTTTATACACTTGGTTGAGACTGCTAAGGGCCTCGCTGGCCTCGGCGTGAGCGCCAAAACAATCGCCGCAGGACTCTTGCACGACTCTATCGAAGACGTGCAAGTAAAACCCGAAACCATTGAAAAAGAGTTTGGTAAAGAAGTTTTGTTTTTGGTTGAGGGCGTCACCAAGCTCGGCAAATTTAAATACCAGGGCCGCGAGCGGCATCGCGAAAGTTTGAGAAAACTCTTAGTGGCAACCGGCCAGGATGCGCGCGTGCTCATCATCAAACTCATGGATCGCCTGCACAACATGCGCACGCTCGAGCACGTGCCCCAAGCCAAGCGCGAGCGTATCGCGCTTGAGACACTCGAGATTTATGCAGCTATCGCCCACCGCCTTGGTATGGGTATTGTGCGTAAAGAGCTCGAAGACCTGGCATTTAAGTATGCCTACCCAAAAGAGTTTGCTGAGGCAACGGCACTCCTCTCTGGCAAATCAAAAGAGACCGAGGAGCGCCTCGACACTATGATCCGTGCGCTCAAAAAAGAAATGGCGAAGGATGAGATCACTACCTTCGAGACAGACTCGCGCGTCAAAGGGCTTTGGAGCCTTTGGCAAAAGCTCAAACGCAAAGGAGGCGACATCGAAAAGGTGTATGACATCGCCGCTATCCGCATCGTGGTCGACTCGGTTGCCGACTGCTATCGCGTGCTCGGCATCGTCAACAATTTGTGGCAGCCGCTGCCCAACAAAATTAAAGATTATATTGCCTTCCCCAAGCCAAACGGCTACAAGAGTTTGCACACTACGGTGTTTGCCGGCGACGGCGGCATCGTAGAGGTGCAGATCCGCACCCGCGAGATGCACCAGGCTGCGCAGTTTGGTATAGCAGCGCACGTTATGTATAAAGAGCGGCCGGGTGGGATATCAGCATTTAGGCGCGCCACGAGCTTTGATTGGATCAAGAGCCTCATGCCGGGCTTTGTGCGCGGCGCGGCGCCAAAAGACGAAGCAAGGCCCGCTCCACACTATGGCGCGACGCCTGTGCCCGAGTGGCTCACCAAGCTCGACGAAACCGAGGACGATCCGGATTTTGAGACAACGCTTAAGAGCGATTTATTTACGCATCACGTGTTTGTATTTACACCAAAGGGTGATGCCATAGACTTGCCTGCCCACTCGAGCCCGATTGATTTTGCCTACGCCATACACACCGACATCGGCGACCATATTTTTGGCGCAAAAGTAAACGGCAAAATGGTGTCGCTCGACACCGAGCTGCATAACGGCGACATTGTGCACATCGAGACCCGCAAATCATCAAAGCCAAGCGAAAAGTGGCTTGCTATTGCAAAAACATCAGTGGCGCGCAGGCACATCCGCAACGTGCTTGATATACAAAAACCTAAAAACTAAAGCGAGAAGCTACTAGAGTCGAACGTGTTTTCGTCTTTTAACTTTTCTTCACGAGTGCGGTCATCAAGATCTTCGACTTCCGTCGAATCTTGCGAAGCAGCAGCCGAAGCATCGGTAAAGTCTTGAGCAGATGTTCTGGCCGAGTCTGCGAGGAGATCCGAGGAACTCTGCGAAGGACTTTCCGATGCGGAGGTGCTTGTGTGTGCAGAATTATTTTTAGCAATATTTTCGGCAATGTGCGCAAACAATACGCGCAAATCTTCTTCGCCCATAAAGTCGATAGCAAGTTTGCCGCCATGCTCCTTCACCTCAATTACCACGCGGGTGCCAAGCGCCTCAGTGAGCTGCTTTTCCATATCAAGCACCTCGGGGCTGTAGAGATATTCTTTTTTGCGCACGCGGTCGTTGGCGATGCGGCGTGCAATACTCTCTGAGTCACGCACTGTGAGGCGCTTCAGCATGATCTCGCGAAAGAGCGTATTTTGCTCGGCAGGCTTGTCGATGAGCATAAGCAGCGGCCTCGAGTGGCCTTCGGTGATTTTGCCCTCCGAGAGTGCTTGCTGCATCTCCTCGGGCATGAGCAAAATGCGGAGTGTGTTTGAGACATACTCGCGGCTCTTGCCCACCTTTTCGGCAACTTGGGTATGCTTAAATCCAAACTCCTTTACGAGCTTTTCAAACGCTTTTGCGCGGTCGATGGCATTTAAATCTTCGCGCTGCAGGTTTTCGATAATCGCAATTTCGAGTTTGGTTTTGTCATCAAGAAAATCATCCTGAATGAGCGCCGGCACTTGGGCAATACCTGCAAGCTTGGATGCGCGGAGGCGCCTCTCGCCGGCCACGAGCTCATACTCAACACCAATACCTCCATCCTCTTTTGTAAATTCGTGTCGCGTAACCGTAAGCGGCTGGATCACGCCATATTGGCGGATAGAGCGCGCCAGATCTTGGAGCTTTGCTTCATCAAATTCGCGGCGTGGCTGGTAGGGGTTTGGTTTGATCTTATCAACCTCTATCCAAAAAATTGAATCATTGTAAAACTGCGCCATAGAGGATATTCTATCATGGCAGATGCCGGAGTGGCGGAATTGGTATACGCGCACGACTCAAAATCGTGTCTCGCAAGGGATGTGGGTTCAAGTCCCACCTCCGGCACTAGAATAATTGAGCCAAGAGCATGCCTCTTGGCGATTATTATTTTTGCCGGGGTGGGACGCGAAAGCGAGCGCGGGCACCCGGCCAGTAGGGCGGGTCGCGTGAGCAGGGCCGAGAGGAGCAAGGAGCGACGGCGACGAGCGAGCTCTTGGCCAAGCCCCTCCGGCACATAGTTTTTACATAGTGTTGTTTTTGACAAATCTGTAGTAGTGTTTTGTTTAGTTGGACATTACAGGAGTAGAAAATGGAGAAAAAGAGAACGGGCCTTATCTTGGCCTACGACCGCACCACCTGCACCGCGGCCGACAGGCAGCTCTTGAAGAATCTCGTCCCCTACGCGCAAATGGTGAAGCTCGGGTCCCTGGCAATGACGACCGAGCTTTGGGAATGGCCACACAAAGGCGCAAGCGTCGCCACTGTTGTGCGCAATTTTCTTCAGGACACAGGCGAGTTTCCAATCCCTGTCCCCATCATGTGGGACATCAAGCTCAATGACACACTCGATACTGTGGCAAAGTCGCTAGAAAGTATTGCATCGCATCCGGGGATCAAATACATCACCCTGCACGCAAGTGTTTGTGATATAACCCTCAATATCGCAGTTGAGGTATGCCAAAAAAGAGGTATATCTCCCGTTGCAGTGACAGTGCTGAGCGACATGGAAGAAGCTGATTGCCGCTCAAGTTACGGAAATACCATTGAGAAGACGGTACTCCGCTTTGCGGAGAAGGCATATCTCCGAGGTATCGAAACTATCGTCTGCTCTCCTCGCGAGCTTCAGTATCTTTCAAAAGCAGGGTTGCTTGCACATCTAACCACTATCGTGGTGGGGACCCGCTCCGAAGGTGTCCCGCATAATGACCAAAAACGCGTCATGACACCCCGCGACACAATGAACGCCGGGGCCGACTATATTGTGGTTGGCCGCGAAGTGTTCCTCGCAAAAAAACCGCTCTTCGAGATCCATCGGATCTCTGAAGTTCTCGACCGAGCGTAACTGTGTTTCAAGCGTCCCGTTTATAGTGGGACGCTTTCTTTTTTATATAAACAATGTAAAAGTGGGATTGTGAAGCCAAAAGTTATAGCCATTGTGGGCCCTACCGCATCGGGGAAGTCATCCTTGGGGCTTATGCTTGCCCAAAAATTTGGTGGCGAGATAGTGTCGGCCGATTCAAGACAAATTTATAAAGGTATGGAGATTACCTCGCGTACGCCAAATAAAAAAGAAATCAAGATTGTTCCCCATCATTTGGTTACATTCTTAAACCCATCCAAAAAATTTAGCGCCGGCGAATATCAAAAGAAGGGTCAAAAGATACTTACAGAGATTTTTAAAAAAAATAAGCTGCCAATTGTAGTAGGAGGCACCGGCTTTTATGCCGACAGTCTTTTGCGCGGGCTCACCTTGCCCGAAGTTGCACCTAACAAAAAATTGCGTGCAAGCCTCGCTAAAAAAACTCCTGCCAAGCTTCTTTCTATGCTCCGCAAGATCGATCCAAAAAGTGCTGAGCGCGTTGACCCAAAAAACATCGTGCGTCTGGTGCGTGCTATCGAAGTAGCACAGGCAACTGGCCCTATCCCTACCCTCGCCTACCACTCGATATACGACACGCTGTGGCTCGGGGTTTTGCCAAGCGAAGCAACGCACACTCGCGCAATTAAAAAGGGTGTTGAGGATAGGCTGAGGGCCGACATGATACTTGAGGCAAAAAAACTGCGCGCAAAAGTATCCAAAAAGCGATTCCTCGAACTCGGGTTTGAATTTGACCTTCTTGCAAAACACCTGGATAAAGAAATCACAAAAAAAGATCTTGCTGATTTGCTCGTACGCGGCGAGCAAAAATATGCAGTGCGCCAGATGCGTTGGTTTAAGCGAAACAGCGACATCCACTGGATACAAAACAAGGCACAGGCACTGCAGCTCGCAAAAGAATTCTTACGTTAGCGGCACCTTGGCTAAGCCAAGTGCACTTGAATTTTATAGTCGCTACGCTTCTTAAAATCCTGGCGGGCGATGTAGGAATCGAACCTACAATAACGGTTTTGGAGACCGTTGTGATACCACTTCACCAATCGCCCTGGGTACAGGAGAAATATACCCTATTTTCTACTTCTTAGCCTCTTTGTGCACGGTCTGGAGGCGGCACCATTTGCACCACTTCTTAAGCTCGATTTTGCGCTCGACGAGCTTCTTGTTTTTGGATGACCAATAGTTAATACGCTTACACTTGGTGCAGGCGAGGCGGATGAGTCGGTCTTGTGACATAACGAAGAGAA
>Ga0172379_10001575_pt1 | contig 44788 bp, 45 predicted proteins | sample GrowelOW334metaG_FD_119756 | JGI IMG/M metagenome (GOLD analysis project Ga0172379, IMG submission 119756) | Groundwater microbial communities from an aquifer near a municipal landfill in Southern Ontario, Canada - Groundwater well OW334 metaG | ecosystem: Environmental > Aquatic > Deep...
AGTAGCGGAGGCTGGTCAGGGGTAGTCGGCGAGGACTGTCTGAGCGCGTAGCGCGAGTTCCGCAGCCGCCTGACCAGTCGAGCAACGCAGGGAACCCGCGAAGCGGGCGGCAAACCGGGGGCGCCTTCTTTTGGTTCCTTTTCTTGGCAAGACAAGAAAAGGGACTAGCTGTCGGGCTACCCCCGACGGTTTTGACTTTGATGATAACCGTTCATGCTTCGACATAGCCATTCGACTAAGCTGGCAAACAACACCAGCCAAGTCGCTGGTTATCAGCACGAACGGCTTATGTTCCTCGGGCTTACTGCGCGCTTTTCGCCGGCACACAAACCGGCGGCGCAGCAGCCGGTTGAGTAACCGACGGCACAGGCGCAGGCAGCTCCATCCCCTTCGGCAGCAACACCCACATCTCCCCCTTCTGCTTCATCTTCCCCGCCATCGCCCCGGCCTCGTCGCCGTAGCCCCAGAAGAAGTCCGCGCGCACCGCGCCCTTGATCGCGCCTCCGGTGTCCTGCGCGAGCATCAGGCGTTGCAACGGTTCGCCGTTGTCCGGGCGTGTGGTGGCGAGGAACACCGGCGTGCCCAGCGGCACGATGCGCGGGTCGACGGCGATGCTGTAGGCTTCGGTCAACGGCACGCCGAGCGCGCCCAGCGGCGCGGATAGGCCGTTTGGCAGTTCGCGGAAGAACACGTAACTGGGGTTTTGCGCCAGCAGCGCGGGCAGTTTCTGCGGGTTTTGTTCGGCCCAGCGTTTGATGCCCTGCATCGAGGCCTCTTCCAGTTTCAGTTCTCCCGTCTCGACCAGCTTGCGGCCGATGGAGTTGTACGGGTGGCCATTCTGGTCGGCGTAGCCGACCTTGGCCAGCGTGCCGTCCGGCAGCTCGATGCGGCCTGAGCCTTGCACCTGCAGGAAAAACAGTTCGACGGCGTCGTCCACCCAGAACAGTTCGCGGCCCTGCAGCGGCGCTTTGCCTTCGTCGATCGCGGCACGGTCGTAATAGGGCACGACGCGTTTGCCTTCGATGCGGCCGCGCAAGCGCAGTCCCTTGAGCTGGGGATAGAGCTCGCCCATGTCTATCGTCAGCATGTCGTCCGGCACGGCATACAGCGGGTATTTGAAGCGGGAGGTAGTCACGCGGCTGCCCGACAGGCGGGGCTCGTAGTAGCCGGTGACCAGTCCCTGCGTCGTGCCGTCCGGGTTGCTCACTTGATATGGCGTGAAGTCCTGTTCGAAGAAGCTGCGCAGCGCCGCATTGTCCGGCTCGGCGAGTTGCTCGCCACGGGCGCATACATTTTGCCAGGCCGGTTTGTTCTTCAGCGCGCGGCAGCCTTCGCGGAAGGCTTTCCAACTTTGTTGCAAGTCGGCATCCGGCCAGCCTGGCAGTTTTTCCCACTGGCTTGCGGCCAGCGGTGGAACCGGAGTCGTCGGAGGAACGAGGATGGGCGGTGTGGGCGGTGCGGAGCAGCCGGCGATCAACAGCAAGACGAGTAGCGGGATTTTACGAAGCATGAGAATTAACCTGGGGGAGAACAGATAGTCCACGAAAGGCGCAAACGAATTTAACCCAAAAAGTTCGTTAGCACAAAACCGCGTCATTCCGGCGAAGGGCGGAATCCAGTCAAAAAATGCGCTGCGAAGCAGACAAGGTCATGTTGTCCGCGCTTGCGCGGGGGATATTTAATCATCTGGATTCCGGCTTTCGCCGGAATGACGGCCTATTGAGTTGTTCGGGGCTGGAGTATTCGTCGTGGACGAGATGTTGCCTAGACGTTAATGCAGCACGCGCGGGACGCTCAATACGAACTGCGGGATTTCGACGTCGAATTGGGTGCCGTCCTCGGCCTGCATCCGGTAGCTGCCGCGCATCGTGCCGACCTGGGTGGTTAGCGCGGTGCCGCTGGTGTATTCGAAGCTCTGCCTCGGTTTGAGCAGCGGCTGCTCTCCGACCACGCCCTGGCCGCGCACTTCCTGCACATGGTTGTTGGCGTCGGTGATGATCCAGTGGCGGCTGATCAGCTGGGCGGCGGTGCTGCCGGTATTGGTGATGCTGATGGTATAGGAGAACACGAAGCGCTGGTCGGACTCGCTGGAACGCTCAGGCAGGTAATTCACCTGCGTCTCGATGATGAAGCCGTGCGGGTCTGGTTTTTCCATGCCGGACATTTGAACCGATTTTATCCCGCCTCGCAACCGTTTAAGGCTTCTTCTTGCTCCTGGGGGTGGAAGCCGATTCTGTTGCGCCCTGCAGTCTTTGCCCGATACATCGCGACATCGGCCTGTTTGAGTATGTCGTCCGCGCTGGCGTCCAGACCATTGAACAGTGCGATGCCTATGCTGGAGGTGCAGTGATGTTCGATCTCGTCTATGTCGCCTCGGGATTGCAGCAGATGCAGGCGATAGGGTTCTGCCAGTATGGTGCGTATCTTCTCGGCCACGCCGGTTGCCTGGGCGATCGCGGAGACATGGTCGCAGTCCATATCCTTCAGCAATACGACGAACTCGTCGCCGCCGAAGCGAGAGACGGTGTCCTCCTTGCGTATGCAGGCGGTAAGCCGCTGGGCCGCCTCGGTCAGCAGCAGGTCGCCGATGTCGTGGCCATATTTGTCGTTGAGCGGCTTGAAGTTGTCTAGGTCGAGGAACATCAGCGCGCCGTGCCGGCCGGATCGGGTGCAGGAGGCCAGCGTCTGGACGAGGCGGTCGAGCAGCAGGCGGCGGTTGGGCAGCTGGGTCAGGGCGTCGTAGAACGCCAGGTTCTTCAGGTGCTCCTCCTGTTCCTTGCGGGCGCTGATGTCCTGTTTCACCGCGACGAAATGGGTGATCTGCTGGTGCCGGTTGCGCACCGGGGTGATGCTGGTCTCGTCGTGGTACAGGCTGCCGTCCTTGCGGCGGTTGATCAACTCGCCGTGCCAGCTTTTACCGGAGAGTATGGTTGACCATAATTCCGTGTAGAAAGCGCTGTCCTGATGGCCTGAGTTGAGGAGCTTGGAAAGCTGTTTGCCGATCAACTCCTCGAATTCGTAGCCGGTCAGTTCGCTGAAGGCATGGTTCGCCCAGACGATGTGCGCCTGCAGGTCGGTGATCAGGATCGCATTGGCCGCGAAGTTCAATGCGGCATCGTGCAGGCGCAGGGCTTCGGCGCTGTGCGTGCGCTCGATCGCCAGCGCGGCCAGTGCGGCGTAATGTTCGATCAGTAGCACCTCAGCCGCTTGCGGTGCGGCAGGGTGGCGTTGATAGATCGCAAAAGTGCCGACTATCCGTTCGCTTGAGTCCTTGATCGGCTGCGACCAGCAGGAGCGCAGGTTTGCCTGCTGTGCGAGGGCGCGGTAATTTTTCCAGTGGGGGTGAATCAGGATGTTCTCGACTACGACCAGTTCGCCGGTAAATGCGGCGGTGCCGCAACAGCACACACCCTGTCCGATGGACAGGCCATCGACTGCCTTGTTGTAGAACTCCGGCAGGTTTGGCGCAGCGCCAAGGCGCAGGTGCTGCCCGTCCTGATCGAGCAGCAGGATGCTGCACAGCAGGTCCGGATGATGCACTTCGACCAGCAGCGCCAGCATCTCCAGAATGTCCGGCAACTCTGCGTTGTGAGTGATCATTTCCAGCACGGCGTTCTGGTGGGTCAGTTCGGCGGTGCGCTGTTTCAATTGTGCCTGGCTGGCGCTCAAGCGTTGTTCGGCGTCGGCCTTGTGCTGAAGATGGCGGACCAGCATGTAGGCCAGCGCCCCGGTCAGCAGGCCCTGTACGATGCCCAGCGCCTGCACCGTTCCGAGCGCCAGCATGGCGATGAATGCCAGCGAGGCGGCGGCAGGTGCGGCGAATTTTGGTGGCAGGTGGTGGAGAAGCATGAAAATAACAATGTTTACAAGGTTTTCGAAGCGGTTATACGTTAAACGAAGCGTTTCTGGTATAGACCGAAAGGTCTAGGGAAAGGCTGATGCGCGGGCAGGGCGAGGCATCCCGCCTGCCGGGCGGATGGGCTTTGTGCTACTCTTCGCGCGTATTTTTCAAGCACCTGACCATGAACGATTACCTGAAACGCATCCTCAACGCGCGCGTCTACGACGTCGCGGTCGAAACCCCGCTGGAGCCCGCCCCAAGCCTGTCTGCACGCCTCGGCAACACCGTGCTGTTCAAGCGCGAAGACATGCAGCCGGTGTTCTCGTTCAAGCTGCGCGGCGCCTACAACAAGATGGCGCAACTCTCGCCCGAGCAATTGAAACGGGGAGTCATTGCCGCCTCGGCGGGCAACCATGCGCAGGGCGTGGCGCTGTCCGCACATCGCCTCGGTTGCAAGGCCGTTATCGTGATGCCGACCACCACGCCGCAGGTAAAGATCGATGCGGTGCGGCATTTCGGCCAGCGCGCCGTCGAGATCGTGCTGCACGGCGACAGCTACAGCGACGCCTGCGGCCGCGCGTACGAATTGGAGAAAGAAAAGCAACTCACCTTTGTGCATCCCTTCGACGATCCCGACGTGATCGCCGGGCAAGGCACCATCGCGATGGAAATCCTGCGCCAGCACCAGGCGCCGATCCACGCGATCTTCTGCGCCATCGGCGGCGGCGGACTGATCGCGGGCGTGTCCGCTTATGTCAAGGCGCTGCGACCGGACATCAAGGTCATTGGCGTGCAGACTACCGATTCGGACGCGATGGCGCGTTCGCTGAAGGCGAAGAAGCGCGTCACGCTCAACGACGTCGGCCTGTTCTCGGATGGCACTGCGGTCAAACAGGTCGGCGAGGAGACCTTCCGCATCTGCAAAAAATATGTGGACGAGATCGTGTTGGTGGACACCGACGCCGTGTGCGCGGCGATCAAGGATGTGTTCCAGGACACGCGCTCCATCCTCGAACCGGCGGGCGCGCTTGCGGTCGCGGGTGCGAAGCTGTACGCCAAGCGCGAGGGGTTGAAGGGCGAGACACTGATCCCGATCGCCTGCGGCGCGAACATGAACTTCGACCGCCTGCGTTTTGTCGCCGAACGCGCCGAGATCGGCGAGAAGCGCGAGGCCATCCTCGCGGTCACCATCCCGGAGACGCCCGGCAGCTTCCGCAAGTTCTGCTCGCTGCTCGGCAAGCGCAACATCACCGAATTCAACTACCGCTACGCCGACCCCAAGGCGGCTCAGGTGTTCGTCGGCATCCAGGTCAAGGACCAGTCGGAGACCGCCGACCTGGTGGATAAGCTGCAACGCGGCAAGCTGCCGACGCTCGACCTTTCCGACAACGAGATGGCCAAGTTGCACCTGCGTCACCTGGTCGGCGGCCACGCGCCGGAAGCGAAGGACGAGATCCTGTTCCGCTTCGAGTTCCCGGAGCGCCCGGGCGCGCTGATGAACTTCCTCAACAGCATGAACCACAGCTGGAACATCAGCCTGTTCCACTACCGCAACCACGGTGCGGACTACGGCCGCGTGCTGGTCGGCATGCAGGTGCCGCACCACGACAAGAAGGCGCTGAAGACCTTCCTCGATACGCTCGGCTACCCGTACTGGGACGAGAGCGCGAACCCGGCTTACAAGTTGTTCCTGGGTTGATCCGGCATGCCGCAGACGCTCAAGCAGTCCATTCGCAAGTCCATCCTGTCCCAGCGCGAGCAGTTGTTGCCTGAAGCGCGCGCCACGCACAGCGCGGATATCGTCGAGCGCCTGCTGCAACTGCCCGAATACCGCGATGCCGCGACGGTGCTGGGCTACATGAACTTCGGTTCGGAATTCGCGAGCGACCTGTTTGCGGCGCGGGTGCTGGCGGACGTCAAGCGGCTGGCGTTGCCCAAGGTGAACCGTCATACCAACCAGCTCGACCTGTACTGGGTGGAGGACTTCGAGAACCAGTTGGCGCCGGGCTTGTGGGGCATCCGCGAGCCGGTGGTGGAACGCTGCGAGCGGCTGGAAACGTTAAATGAGGTAGAATTCGCCCTCTTGCCCGGCGTGGCGTTCACCTGCGAGGGCGCGCGGCTGGGCTATGGTGGAGGTTTTTACGACAAGTTGCTGGCGGACGACCGGGGGAGGCGTCCGGTACTGGTCGCTGCGGCGTTCGCGCTGCAGATAGTCGAGCAACTTCCGCAGGAATCAACGGACATCAAGGTCGAGGTTATCGTCACCGAACGGGAGACGATAGCCTGTACCGCATAACAACAAATCGCAACAAGGAAAAAGCAGAGATGGCAAACAACATCCCGGACATTGATCCGCAAGAAACTCAGGAGTGGCTGGATGCGCTGGAATCGGTGCTGGAAAACGAAGGCGCGGAACGCGCCCATTTCCTGATCAGCCAGTTGATCGGTCAGGCGCGGCTGGGCGGCACCGATATGCCGATCAGCGCCACGACCCCTTACATCAACACTATCCCGCTGGATAAAGAAGAGCGTTCGGCGGGCAATCACGAACTGGAGCACCGCATACGCGCGCTGATGCGCTGGAATGCGATGGCGATTATCCTGAACGCGAACAAGGAGTCGTCCGAGCTGGGCGGCCATATCGCCAGCTTCGCCTCGGCGGCGACACTGTACGACGTCGGCTTCAACCATTTCTTCCACGGCCACACCGACAAGCACGGCGGCGACCTGATTTATTTCCAGGGACATTCCTCGCCCGGCGTCTATGCGCGCGCCTTCCTCGAAGGACGCATCAGCGAAGAGCAGCTGCGCAAGTTCCGCCAGGAAGTGGACGGCGACGGCCTGTCTTCCTATCCGCATCCCTGGCTGATGCCGGATTTCTGGCAGTTCCCCACGGTGTCCATGGGCTTGGGCCCGTTGATGGCGATCTATCAGGCGCGCTTCATGCGTTACCTGCAGCACCGCGGTCTGGCGAGCACCGACGGACGCCGGGTCTGGGCCTTCCTCGGCGACGGCGAGACGGACGAGCCGGAATCCCTAGGCGCGATCTCGATGGCCGGGCGCGAGAAGCTGGACAACCTGATCTTCGTGATCAACTGCAACCTGCAGCGTCTGGACGGCCCGGTGCGCGGCAACGGCAAGATCATCCAGGAACTCGAAGGCGTGTTCCGCGGCGCAGGCTGGAACGTCATCAAGGTGGTCTGGGGCGGCGCATGGGATCGCCTGCTTGCCAAGGACAAGAGCGGCTTGTTGCTGAAGCGCATGGAAGAGGTGGTGGACGGCGAATACCAGACTTACAAGTCGCGCGACGGTGCATATGTGCGCCAGCACTTCTTCGGCAAGTATCCGGAACTGCTGGAGCTGGTCGCCGACATGTCCGACGACGAGATATGGCGTCTGAATCGCGGCGGTCACGACCCGCGCAAGGTGTTTGCGGCTTACACCTCCGCGGTCAAGCACAAGGGCCAGCCAACCGTGATCCTCGCCAAGACCGTGAAGGGCTACGGCATGGGTTCGTCCGGCGAGGCGCAGAACCCGACTCACCAGCAGAAGAAGATGGATGGCGAGTCGCTGCGCAAATTCCGCGACCGTTTCAACATCCCGGTCAGCGATGCCGATCTGCCCAACCTGCCGTTCGTGCGTCCTGCCGAAGACAGCCAGGAGATGAAATATCTGCGTGAGCGCGTCGCGGAGATGGGTTCGGTGCCGTCGCGCCGTCCAGAGGCTAAGCCGCTGGCGATGCCGGCGAGCGAGTCGTTCGATGCCTTGCTGAAGGGCACCGACGGCCGCGAGATTTCGACGACGATGGCGTTCGTGCGCCTGCTCGGCGCGCTGGTCAAGGACAAGCACATCGGCAAGCAGGTCGTGCCCATCGTGCCGGACGAATCGCGCACCTTCGGCATGGAAGGCATGTTCCGCCAGCTCGGCATCTTCTCGCAGGTCGGCCAGCTGTACACGCCGCAGGACGCCGACCAGCTGATGTACTACAAGGAAGACAAGACCGGCCAGATCCTGCAAGAGGGTATCAACGAAGCCGGCGGCATGGCCGACTGGATCGCCGCCTCGACCGCTTACGCGAATCATGGCGTCGCGATGATTCCGTTCTATATCTACTACTCGATGTTCGGCTTCCAGCGCATCGGCGACCTGGCCTGGGCGGCGGGCGACCTGCGCGCGCGCGGCTTCATGGTCGGCGGCACCGCCGGTCGCACCACGCTGAACGGCGAAGGCCTGCAGCACCAGGACGGCCACAGCCACCTGATGGCGGCGACCATCCCGAACTGCGTCAGCTACGATCCGGCGTTCGCCTACGAACTCGCGGTGATCGTGCGCGAGGGCATGCGCCGCATGTATGTCGAGCAGGAAGACGTGTTCTATTACCTGACGGTGATGAACGAAAACTACGCGCACCCGGCGATGCCGAAGGGCGCGGAAGACGGCATCGTCAAGGGCTTGTACCTGTTCAGTGAAGCGAAACGGGAAAAGGGAAATGGGAAACGCCCGGTCGTGCAGCTGCTGGGCAGCGGCACGATACTGCGCGAGGCGATCGCCGCCGCGGAGATGCTGGAGAAGGATTTCGGCGTGGCCTCCGATATCTGGAGCGTGACCAGCTTCAACGAACTGCGCCGCGAAGGCCTGGATGTCGAGCGCTGGAACATGCTGCATCCGGAAGCCAAGCCGCGCACCAGCTTCGTCGAGCAGTGCCTCGCGAAGCGCGAAGGCCCGGTGGTCGCCGCGACCGATTACATCAAGAGCTACGCCGACCAGATCCGTCCGTACGTGCATGCGCGCTACAAGGTGCTGGGCACCGACGGCTTCGGTCGTTCGGATACACGCAAGAAGCTGCGCGGCTTCTTCGAGGTCGATCGTCACTACATCGTGGTCGCGGCGCTGAAGGCGCTGGCCGAGGAAGGTGCTGTCGAGGCGGTGCAGGTCAGCCGCGCGATCAAGCTCTACGGCATCAATCCCGACAAACCGAACCCGACGACAGTCTAGGCCGGGGAGAACAACATGGCAGAACAACAAGTACTGGTGCCGGACATCGGCGGCTTCAAGGATGTGGCGGTGATCGAGGTGATGGTCAAGGCCGGCGATACGGTCGCCGCCGAGGACACGCTGGTCACGCTGGAGACCGACAAGGCGGCGATGGACGTGCCGTCGCCGTTTGCCGGGACGGTGAAGGAAGTGAAGGTCAAGGTCGGCGACAAGGTGGGAGAAGGCAAGCTGATCCTGGTGATGGAGACCAGCGGTGCGGCGGCTGCGCCTCAGGCTGCTGCAGTGGCAGCCCCGGCCGCGCCTGCATCCGTGGCGGCCAAGCCGGCTGCCGTCCCTGTCGCGACTGCAACGGTGCAGCCCGCAGTTTCTTCCGGCGGCAAGGGACACGCCAGCCCGGCGATCCGCCGCTTCGCGCGCGAACTCGGCGTGGACATCGCGCAGGTCAAGGGCAGCGGCGAGAAGGGCCGCGTCACCAAGGAAGACGTGCAGAACTTCGTCAAGCAGGCGCTGGCGCAGCCGCGCGGTGCGGCGGGAGCTGGTCTGCCCGGTTTGCTGCCGTGGCCGGATGTCGATTTCGCTAAGTTCGGCGAAGTCGAGAGCAAGCCGCTGTCGCGCATCAAGAAGATATCCGGCGCGAATCTGCATCGCAACTGGGTGATGATCCCGCATGTCACGCAATTCGAGGAGGCCGACATCGGCGAGCTGGAGGCATTCCGCAAGCAGCTCAACGACGAGCACGCCAAGGCGGGCATCAAGATCACGCCGCTGGCCTTTTTGTTGAAGGCGGCTGCGGCGACGCTGAAGCATTTCCCGGATTTCGCAGCTTCGCTGGATGCGAGCGGCGAGAACCTGATCGTGAAGAAATACATCCATATCGGCGTCGCGGTGGATACGCCGGACGGCCTGATGGTTCCGGTGATACGCGACGTGGACCAGAAGGGCATCGTGCAACTGGCGAAGGAACTTGGCGAGATCAGCGCGAAGGCGCGCGACAAGAAGCTCACCGCCGCCGACATGCAGGGCGGCTGCTTCACGATCTCCAGCCTCGGCGGCATCGGCGGCACATCGTTCACGCCCATCATCAATGCGCCGGAAGTCGCGATCCTCGGCGTGTCCCGTTCGAGCATGAAGCCGGTGTATCAGGATGGCGAGTTTGTCGCGCGGCTGATGCTGCCGCTGTCGCTGTCCTACGACCATCGCGTGATCGATGGTGCGGCCGGCGCGCGTTTCACCACCTACCTCGCGCATGTGCTGTCCGACATCCGCAGGCTCGCCGTATAACCGGTGAGCAGCAAGCCAATAGGCATCCTCGGCGGCACCTTCGATCCGATCCACTTCGGGCATCTGAGGTTGGCCGAGGAAATGCTGGAACTCGCCGGGCTGAAGCAGATTCGTTTCATTCCGACCGGCACGCCGCCTCATCGCGGTTCGCCGCAGGTGTCGGCGCAGCAGCGTAGCGCGATGGTGAAACTGGCCATTGCCGACCAGCCGGCCTTCGTGCTGGACGAACGTGAAGTCGATCGTTGCGTGCCGTGCTATACCGTGGACACGTTGGGCGAACTGCGCGCGGAACTGGGTGCGACGCAGCCGCTGTGCCTGCTGATGGGCGGCGACGCATTTTTGCAGTTGCACACCTGGCACGAGTGGGAGCGACTGTTCGAACTGGCGCACATCGTCGTGGGCTTCCGTCCCGGTTACACATTGGACGAGCGCATCGAAGTCGCGCCCGAGATGTTGCGCAAGCATTATCGGGAGCGCTTGTGCGCCGTGGAAGCCATGGCGCATGTGCCTTGCGGCGGTGTCGCCGAACTGGCGATCCCGAAGCTGGAAATATCGGCCACCGACATCCGCCGCCGCGTGGCCGAGAGTCGCACCATACGTTATCTGTTGCCCAATGCGGTGGCGGACTATATTTATCAACATCACCTGTACACATCATGTTAAACATTGAAGAAAAGACCAAAGCCATCGTCGATGCGCTCGAAGACATCAAGGCCGAAGACATCGCGGTCATCGACACCAGCAAGCTCAGCCCGCTGTTCGAGCGCATGATCATCGCCAGCGCCAAGTCCACACGCCAGACCAAGGCGATCGCCGACAACGTCGTCGTCAAGCTGAAAGAGCTCGGCGAACCGGTTGGTGGCCGCGAGGGCGAAGACAGCGGCGAGTGGATATTGATCGACCTGGGCGAAGTGCTGGTGCACGTGATGCAGCCGGCGGTGCGCCAGTATTACAACCTCGAAGAGCTGTGGAGCAAGGGCCAGACGTTCCGTCCGAAGCTGGCCCAGAAGCCGGAATAACGGTAGCCCGAATAACGGAAACCGGAATAAACATGGAGCCGGAAAGGCATCTGATCGTAGGGGCGCGATTCATCGCGCCCTTTGTCTCGTGTGCGAATAAAGCAGGGCGCGATGAATCGCGCCCCTACGGGGATACATGAAACTCCTGATCGTTTCCGTCGGCCACAAGATGCCGGACTGGATCACCGCGGGCTACAACGAATACGCCAAACGTATGCCGCGCGAGGCGAAGATCGAACTGGTCGAGGTCAAGCCGGAGCCGCGCACCACCGGCAAGACCACCGCGCAGATCATGGAAGCCGAGGCGCAACGCATCCTCGCGGCCCTGCCGCAGGGCTGTCTGCGCATCGCACTGGACGAGCGCGGCGCGATGCCGACCACCAAGCAGCTCGCCGCGCAGATGCAGGACTGGATGCGCGAAGGCCGCGATGTGGCGTTCATCGTCGGCGGTGCGGACGGGCTGCACGACACGGTCAAACAGGCGGCGCAGAACCTGATGGCGCTGTCGGCGCTCACCTTGCCGCACGCGATGGTGCGAGTCCTGCTCGCCGAACAGTTGTATCGCGCGCACAGCCTGTTGCACAATCATCCCTATCACCGTGAATAACAGGGAAGGGGGAAGAGAGAAAGGGGAAGGGAAGGCCGCTGCGCGGCCGTTACCCTTGAGCGCCGCAGGTGCGGTCCCTTCCCCCTTTACCCTTCCCGTAAAGGTTCAACAATGAGCATCATCAAGCCGCGTATCTACCTCGCCTCACAGAGCCCCCGTCGCCGCGAACTATTGAAGCAGATCGGCATTCATTTCGAAATGTTGCTGCTGCGTTCCAGTTCCGGTCGCAGTTCGGATGTGGATGAGACGCCCTATCCGGACGAACAGCCCGAGGTCTATGTACGTCGGGTGTGCCAGACCAAGGCGGAGGCGGGTTACGCTGCGTTGCGTATGCGCAACTTGCCGGTATTTCCGGTGCTGACCGCCGATACGACCGTGGCGCTGGGCGGAAAAATATTTGGCAAGCCGGACAATGCCGAGCATGCCGGGGAGATGCTGCGCCAGCTTTCCGGACAGGAGCATAAAGTGCTCAGCGCAGTCGCGGTGGCGATGGGCGAACATGTCGAGCAGGTCGTGTCCGTTTCCACGGTGCGCTTCGCGCCATTGACCGAGGCGCGCATCAATGCTTACCTGCGTACCCACGAGTATGCAGACAAGGCCGGCGGCTATGCGATACAGGGTCATGCCGGCGCATTCATCGAACATATTTCCGGTAGCTATTCCGGCGTGATGGGGCTGCCGCTGTTCGAGACCGTCGAACTGCTGCGCCGTTTCGATTATCCGACACCATAGGCGGGCGCATGAGCGAAGAAATACTGATTAACGTCACACCGCAAGAGACGCGCGTCGCGGTGATGCAGCTTGGCGTGGTGCAGGACCTGCACATCGAGCGCAGCGGCAGCCGGGGCATCGTCAGCAACGTCTATCTCGGCCGCGTCAAGCGTGTGCTGCCAGGCATGCAGTCCGCATTCATCGACATCGGCCTAGAGCGCTCGGCCTTTCTGCATGTCGCGGATATCTGGGGCAACGGTGGCGAAGGTGTCGAGCCGAAGCCCATCGAAAAAGTACTGTCCGACGGGCAGACGCTGATGGTGCAAGTCATCAAGGAGCCGATAGGCACCAAGGGCGCGCGGCTATCCACCCAGATCAGCATCGCCGGACGGCTGCTGGTGTATCTGCCGCAGGAGACGCATATCGGCGTGTCGCAGCGCATCGAAAGCGTGGAGCAGCGCGATGCGCTGCGTGCGCGGTTGCAATCGGCACTGCCGGAAGGGCACAAGGGCGGCTACATCATCCGCACCGTCGCCGAGGCGGCAACCGACCCGGATTTCGACGCCGACATCCGTTATCTGGACAAGTTATGGAATAACCTGAAGTCCGCCGCGCAGACCGCAGCCGCACCGCAGCCGCTGTACCGGGAGCTGGACATCAGTCTGCGCGTACTGCGCGATTTCGTCACACTGGATACGTCGCGCATCTTGGTCGATTCGCGCAGCACCTTCCAGAAGATGCAGGAGTTCGCCGGGGACTACAATCAAGGTGCGCTGGATCGACTGGAGCACTATCCCGGCGTGCGCCCGCTGTTCGACCTGTACGGCGTCGAAGAGGAGATCGAGCGCGCGTTGTCCAAACGCGTGGACCTGAAATCCGGCGGCTACCTGATCATCGACCAGACCGAGGCGATGACCACTGTGGACGTGAACACCGGCGGCTTCGTCGGACTGCGCAACTTCGACGACACGATATTCAAGACCAACCTCGAAGCCACGCAGGTCATCGCCCGCCAGCTTCGGCTGCGCAATCTGGGCGGCATCATCATCTGCGACTTCATTGACATGGAGACGCAGGAGCACCGCGACGCGGTGCTGGATGAATTCAAGAAGGCGCTCGCGCGCGACCATACGCGCGTCAGCGTGAACGGCTTCTCGTCGCTGGGCCTGGTCGAGATGACGCGCAAGCGCACGCGCGAGAGCCTCGCGCATGTGTTGTGCGAATCCTGCCCCACCTGCCAGGGGCGAGGCGAGGTGAAGACCGCGCAGACCGTGTGCTACGAGATCCTGCGCGAGATCGTGCGCGAGGCGCGCCAGTTCAATGCGCGCGAGTACCGCATTCTCGCGTCGCAGCAAGTCATCGACCTGTTTCTGGACGAGGAATCGCAGGCGCTGGCGCAACTTTCCGACTTCATCGGCAAGCCAATCTCGATGCAGGTCGAGACCATGTACAGCCAGGAACAATACGATGTCATCCTGATGTAGGGGTTGCGCGTTACGGGCATAGCAGTTTGCCGTCCTGATGGTGATTCGCTATGCCCGTTCCCCCACCTCAATCCTCTGGTGGAGCTACTAGCCAATCCACTAAGCCCGCAAGCGGGCAAGTGGCTGGTTACCCCGCAAGCGGTAGAGGAGGCGAACGAATCGCTTCGCGAGTTTCTCTTTCAGTGCCGGCAGTCTGCTAGACTACGTTCGCGTTTCTGACGCATTTCAAAAAATACCGTCTCAGGGAGAAAAGTATGTTCAAGAAGCAATTCGCGGCCTTGCTGGTCGCCGCAGCATTCGTTACGCCTTTCGCTGCCCATGCGGGCGACCACGGTCACGGCGGCGATGCTGCTGTAGCGCAAGCCTTCATCAAGGAAGTCCAGGCAGACCAGAACGCTTATGCAGCAGCCAAGGGCGCCGCGTTCTTTCAGGAGCTGTCCAAGGGCCAGACTCCGCGCGCAACCGTCGTAGCCTGTTCCGATTCGCGCGTCCACACCAATATGTGGGACAAGACGCCAGAGGGCGACTTGTTCATGGTGCGCAACATCGGTAACCAGATCGCGACCTCGCATGGCTCAGTGCAATACGGCGTGAATCACCTAGGTTCCTCGCTGCTGCTGATTGTCGGCCACTCCAAGTGCGGCGCGATCGCTGCTGCGGGCGGCGACTATTCCACGCTGGAAGAGCCGGTCAAGAAGGAGTTGGACACCATCAGCATCGCCAAGGGCGGCGCCAGCATCGACGGCGTGAAGACCAACGTCAATAACCAAGTTGCCGCTGCGATGAAGGAGTGGGGCGAGAACGTCAAGGCAGGCAAGTTGCTGATCGTGGGTGCGGTGTACGACTTTGCCGATGACATGAAGAAGGGTGCAGGCAAGCTGAACGTCATCAACATCAACGGCGAGACCGACCCGGCCAAGCTGCGCAACATGCCGGTACAGGCTGCGAAGGCAGATCACGGTCACGGCGAGCATCACTAAGCACCATTAGCAACAGATACGAAAAGCCGGCGCAAGCCGGCTTTTTTGCATCTCCGGAATTGGCGGTCAAGTCAGGCCGGCGGGGGCGAGCAAGAGAGGGGGCGTCAATCTTTGCGCGGCGGCTTGGGGAACCAGCTGATTTTTTCCAGTTTCATGCGCGTCTGTTTCTCGGCGCGATCGGCTCGTCTGGTCAGCTCCTTTTGCACCATGTTGTAAAACGCCACCATATTCTGGTGGGGATATTCTTCCAGCACGCCGCTGTCCTGAAAGAATTCGGCGGCCCAAAGCGCATCCAGTTCGGTGTTTCCCGTCTCCAGCAGATATTCCGTCGCGGCGGTCTGAACGTAGTCGCTTAGTTTGGGCATGTGTCCGGCAGCATGGTCAAACGCATTGCGGGCGAACCGTCTAGGGGCAGGTCAGTGCATGCCGATGGAGCACTCTGCGGGTTCAGCACGAGCTCGATATGCTGGCGTATGCAGGTGGCGGCATATGTCGAAAATCGGCCCCGGCTCTTTGGTTCGAAATGATCCAGTGCGTGAACGAGGCCTTTGTCGCCCGCCTTGAGCAGATCGAAAATCTTTGTGCCGCTATGGGCATAGTGCTTGTGGCTGCGGAGTACATGAAGCAGGTTGCAGGCGACCAATTGTTGTCTCGTATCGAAATCTCCCGCCTTGATGCGTTGCATCAGCGCCAGCTCATGGGCATCGTCCGACGGTTGGATGGCCTGGCTGTCATGGCACAGCGGAGGCCCGTCGGTAATTTTCTGCGTAGCGCTTGTTCCCGGATAAGCAGGTGCCGTCATGGTTGTTCCTCGTGTCGGTGGTTTTGGCGATGGTGATCTTGCCGATTGTCGCGTTTGCAGGAGAGTATTTTGAGGGCAAGGCGGTGTTTGAAATATAGGTGCGGTTACCTATTTCATCGTTTATCGGATCGAGTTGTTGCCGGCCAGTCGGCTGCATGGTTTAGCTTTGTTGAGTCATCCGGATTGCTGGTCGCCGATGCGGATATGTAATCAAGGATGCCGGAACGCCAAAACCCGCTCTGGAGACCGAGTACACTTCAGTACGCCTGACCAGCCAACTCCAACAAGTAAGGGAGACGGAAATTCATGGTTTTCGGTCTCGCGGAAAAGGTCATGACCTTCTGCTCGAACTCGCCGATGGGAACGGGTTTGCTGAACAAATAGCCCTGATAGACCATGCAGCCGTTCTGCTTGAGGAAATTCAGCTGTGCTTCGGTCTCGACTCCTTCGGCGATGACGCTTATGCCGAAGTTCTGCGCCATGTCGATAATGGTCTGGATCATCACGGCATCGTTGCTGTTCGTCGCGATGTCGCGGACAAAACTCTGGTCGATCTTGAGTTGATCGAGCGGCAGCTGCTTCAAGTAGGATAGCGACGAGTAGCCTGTGCCGAAATCGTCCATCGACAGTTTGACCCCGATGTTTTTCAGCGCGCGCATCTTTGCCATGACATCGGCGACATCGTTCAAGATCACGCTTTCGGTCAGTTCAAGTTTGAGGCGGGCCGGGTCGACTCCATGCAAGTGCGTAATTGCCGTTACCTTGCCCACGAAATCGGACTGCCTGAATTGATGCGCGCTGACGTTGACCGCGAGGGTCAGGCGGCGCATCTGCTCGTTGTCGGCCCACGCGGCAAGCTGGCGGCAGGCGGCATCGAGCACCCAGTCCCCGATCTCGATGATGAGCGAGCTTTCCTCCGCCACGGGAATGAATTGCGCCGGCATGATCATGCCGCGCTCAGGATGCATCCAGCGCACCAGCACCTCGGCTCCCAGCGGACGATGCTCGTCGCAAACCTGAACCTGGTAATACAGCAGCAATTGCTGGTTAAGTACTGCATAGCGCAGGTCCGCCTCCAGTGACGCACGCGTTTCCACCGCCTGCTGCATGAGTGGATCGAAGAAACGCACGGTATTTCGTCCGGCTTCCTTGGCCTGGTACATTGCCAGGTCTGCGCGTTTGAGCAATGCATCGACCGACTCTTCGTTGCCGAGATATAGGCTGACTCCGATGCTGGGCGAGCTGTGATGCTTGTGCCCCTTGAGCATATATGGCGCGGACAGGGCCAGGCGCAGCTTTTCCGCAATCATGGCGGCCTTTTGCGAAGCATCCTCTGCGCTCGCGCCCACCCCTTCGAGCAGCACGACGAACTCGTCCCCGCCAAACCTCGCCACGGTATCTCCCTCGCGCACATTGGCCTGGATGCGCCGGGCGACCTCGATCAGCAACTGGTCGCCGTAATCATGCCCCAGCGTGTCGTTCAGATTCTTGAATTTGTCCATGTCGAGGAACAGCACTGCGCCGTATAGACGATTGCGCGCCGACACCGGAAGGGCAGAGCGGAATCGGTCCAGCAGCAAACGTCTGTTCGGCAGCTGGGTCAGGGCATCGTAGAAAGCCAGATTGAGTATCTCCTCTTCGGCCCGCTTGCGCGCGGTGATGTCGTTGAAAATGGCGACATACTGGAAAATCTCGCCGGCTTCGTTCTTTACCGTGCTGATGGTCAGCCACTTCGGATAGATCTCGCCGTTCTTGCGCTTGTCCCAGATTTCTCCGGACCAGGCGCCCGAATTCTTCAACTGCCGCCACATTTCCTGGTAGAACTCGGGAGGGTGCTTGCCGGAGGAGAGCAGGCGCGGATTGTTGCCGACGGCCTCGTCCGATGTGTAGCCTGTAATGGAAGTGAATGCGGGATTGACGGCGATGATCGTGGCATTCGCGTCGGCCACCAGTACGCCTTCTTCCATATTGTGGAATACCGAACCCGCAAGCCTCAGCGCTTCCTCTCCCTCGATGCGCTCGGTCATGTCGCGGATAAAACAATACAGCTGCCCGCCGCATGCGCTGCTGTAATTGGCACTGACTTCTATCGTCACAATGCGACCGTCCTTGCATCGGTTGCGGGTTTCGAATCGATCGCTGCCGACGGCAATGATGTTCTCGATGTGCCGGTCGACCGCTTCGGGCCGGTCCAGGGTTTTTACGTCGTGAACGGTCATGCCCAGCAATTCCTCGCGGCTGTAGCCGATCAACTGGCAGTATGCATCGTTCACTTCCAGGAATCTGCCCGTCCTGTCTGTCATCCAGAAACCGTCCAGAGAGGTGCGAACCATGGTTTTGAATTGCTCCTCGCTGCTTTTCTGGAGCGCCTCGGTGGCCTTGTTGCGCTCGTGAATATGGATTACCAGAGGCCGGAACAGGAAATAATAAAGCGTCGGCGAAATGAGCACGAGCAACAGCGTGCTGTCCAATACGGCCTCAAACGAGGGGGATATCTTCGGCATATGCTGGAGCAGAAACATGACGAACGATTCGGAAACGAAGACCGAGGTGGCGATGATCAGGAAGATAAGCGCGGGGGATCGCAAGACGGCCGATTGGCGTTGCGGATAAATGCCGTTGATTCGGTTGATTTGAGTTCCAATCGTATCCATTTCGCCTCCTGCAATATGAATCAAACTGATCGATGCACGCAGTCAGACAAGGTTGGCGCACAGATAAATAATCTGACCATGAAGTAGTTCGGCCATGTAATGCCGCGTGCAAATAATAGAGGCAACAACTCGCGGGCGATATAAGCATTATTGCTTAGTAGACTGACTCGACCAAGCAATCGAGCGTGTGACGAAATCCGGGAATATCCGGTGAGGGAAATGGCGTGAAGAGTCCGGGCGGTCTGCTAATGCGGTGGGGAGGAACGTTTTTCGGCATGAGCAAACGACTATCGTCGCTCTCGGGCGGAGCAATGAGTTAAACGGGGCGGGGTCGAGGCTACGGAATTCTGTGTACGGACTCGTTGAAAGACTGTTACTGGAAGATAGCCGGACTGGGAGGCGCTGGCGGACTCCGCCCACGCATGGCGTAGTCAAACGCCACTCAAGCTTTCAGCAGGCTTTCCGGCTCGACCCGGCTTCCCGTTATCGCCACGACTTTGTGGCGCGACTGTCCGCCCTGTTTCAGCTCCACCTGGCGCACGGGCACGTCGAACAGTCCCGCGATGAACTTTAGCAGCGCTTCGTTGGCGCGGCCTTCCACCGGCGGGGCGGCGAGGCGGATTTTGAGCGCCTCGCCGTGCAGCCCGGCGAGTTCGCTGCGCTTCGCACCCGGCTGGATATGCAGGGTCAGCGTGACGACTTCACCGTTGTGGCGGAACCAGTCCGCCATGTCAGAACAGCGCCAGCGTCATACGCTCCAGCGCGCTGACGGGAACGATGATAAGTAACTGGCAGACGATGAACAACAGCAGCGGCGACAGGTCGAACCTGCCCATCATTGGTACGACGTTGCGGATAGGCCGCAGGAAGCGATCGGTGACCGAGGCCAGCAGCGGGGCGACCGTCGAATGGGGATTCACCCACGACAGGATCGCCTGCGCGAACACCGCGGCCATCAGCAGGTACACGCTGATCTTGAGCAGCTTGACCAGCGCCAGAGCCAGCAATCCGACCAGCGGGAAGCCGTGCGACAGATCGCCCTGCACCATGAATAGCGCGCTCAGATAAAGCAGCTCGGCCAGCAGCGCAAGCAGCAGCGTCGCGCTGTCCAGCCCGGCGATGGCGGGCAGGCGTTTGCGCAGCGGCAACACCATGAAGTCGGTGATCGCCATGATGAATTCGCCTATGGGGTTGCGCATCGGCGTGCGCAGCCAGACCGCATGGAAACGAAACAGCAGGATCGCCGCGAACGGCTGCAGCAGCATGTCGAACAGGAATATCAGGCCTTCGCTCATCATTGTGGCGCTCCCAGTTCGTCGCCCATTTCCTTCGCGCGGTCGGCGGCAGCCTTTGCCGCCAAGGCTATGTGTTCGTCGACATGATTGGCCGACATGCTCAGCAAGGCGCGTTCGGTGGTGCCGTTCTTCGAGGTCACTCGCGCGCGCAGCACGCCGGGTTCTTCGTCGCTGGAGGCGGCCAGTTTGCTCGCGCCGAGGAAAGTGGCCAAGCTCAGCCGGCGAGCGTCGTCGGCGGAAAAGCCCAGCTCCTGTCCGGCTTTCTGCAACGCTTCGATGAAATAGAACACATAGGCCGGGCCGCTGCCGGAGATCGCGGTGACCGCATCCAGCATCGCCTCGTCCTGCACCCACAGGGTTTCGCCCACCGCCGCGAGTATGTCCTGCGCCTGATCGCGTTGCGCCGCGCTCACCGCCGGCATCGCGTACAGCCCGGTCATGCCGCTCTGCACCAGCGCGGGGGTGTTGGGCATCGCGCGCACCACGGCCTGGCTGCCCGCCCAGCGCGCGAGATCGCCCGCGCGTATGCCTGCGGCGATGGAGATCAGCAACTGGCCCTTGAGCAGTGCGGCCAGCTGTTGCGCCACTTCGCGCAATTGTTGCGGCTTGACCGCGAGCACGACGACATCGCTGCCGGCCACGCCCTCGGCGAGGTTGTCCGTGGTATGCACGCCGAACTGTGCGTTCAGCTTGGTGCGGTTGTCCGGGTTGATCTCGACCACGCCTATCTGTCCGGCCTCGAAGCCCTTGCCGACCAAGCCGCCGATCAATGCGGTCGCCATATTGCCGCCGCCGATGAAGCAAATGTTCATGTTGTTTCCTTGTGATAAATCCGGTTGCCGAAGATTGCCGTGCCGATGCGCACCAGGGTCGCGCCTTCGGCGACGGCGGCGGGGAAATCGTGCGACATGCCCATCGACAGGGTGTCGAGTTGCAAGTTCTGACGATTCAATTGTTCGAACAATATGCGTAATTGCGCGAATGCGGCGCGCTGCTCCGTGACATCGTCGCTGGGTGCCGGGATCGCCATCAGTCCGCGCAGGCGCAGGTTGGGCAGCGCCGCGATGCCGCGCGCCAGTGCTTCCGCCTGTTCCGGCGGTACGCCGCTCTTGCTGGCTTCGCCGCTGACGTTTACTTGCAGGCAGACCTGCAGCGGCGGCAGACCGGTCGGGCGTTGCGCCGACAGCCGTTCGGCGACCTTCAGTCGCTCGATGCCATGCACCCAGTCGAAGTGCTCTGCAATCGGACGGGTCTTGTTGCTCTGGATCGGGCCGATGAAATGCCATTCGATCTGCAGGCCCTGCAATGCGGCGATCTTGTCGAGACCCTCCTGCAGGTAATTTTCGGCGAAGCGGCGCTGCCCCGCACCATAGGCCTCGCGCACCGCGTCGGCGGGGAAGGTCTTGCTGACCGCCAGCAATTCGATGTCTTGCGGCGCGCGTCCGCAAGCCGTCGCGGCGTCCGCTATCGCGGCGCGCGTGGCTTGCAAGTTGGAAGCGATTGTTGTCATAATCCGGCGCACCAGCAGCCATTCAGGCCGCGTCGTTAACGTGAAATGCGCGTAAGCGTTCGTTTGCCCTTTCTCCCGCTTGCGGGGGAAAGTTGGATAGGGGGAAACGGGCATGGCAAGTTTCATCATCAGGGGTGGCAACTTGCCATGCCCGTTAAATCGGGAAGATTATAATGGATATCACTGAACTGCTCGCCTTCGGCGTCAAGAACAAGGCTTCCGACCTGCATCTTTCCGCCGGCCTGCCCCCGATGATCCGCGTGCATGGCGACATGCGCCGCATCAACCTGCCGGCGCTGGAGCACAAGGAAGTGCATGCGCTGGTGTACGACATCATGAATGACGGACAGCGCAAGTTTTACGAGGAAAACAAGGAAGTCGACTTCTCGTTCGAGGTGCCCGGGCTGGCGCGTTTCCGCGTCAACGCCTTCGTGCAGAATCGCGGTGCGGCCGCGGTCATGCGCACCATTCCTTCCAAAATTTTGTCGCTGGAAGATCTGAAGTGCCCCAAGAGTTTCGAGTCCATTTCCGATTATCCGCGCGGTCTGGTGCTGGTGACCGGTCCGACCGGTTCGGGCAAGTCCACCACGTTGGCAGCGATGGTGAATCATCGCAACGAACATGAGATGGGCCACATCCTGACGGTGGAAGACCCGATCGAATTCGTGCACGAGTCGAAGAAGTGCCTGATCAATCAGCGCGAAGTCGGCCCGCATACGCTGTCATTCCAGAACGCGCTGCGCAGCGCATTGCGCGAAGACCCGGACGTGATTCTGGTCGGCGAAATGCGCGATCTGGAAACCATCCGCTTGGCGATGTCCGCGGCCGAAACCGGTCACCTGGTGTTCGGCACGCTGCACACCAGTTCGGCGGCCAAGACCATCGACCGTATCATCGACGTGTTCCCGGCCGACGAAAAGGAAATGGTGCGCGCGATGTTGTCCGAATCGTTGCGCGCGGTCATTTCGCAGGCCTTGCTCAAGACCAAGGACGGTTCGGGCCGCGTCGCGGCGCACGAGATCATGATCTGCACCCCGGCCATCCGTAACCTGATCCGCGAAGCCAAGGTGCCGCAGATGTACTCCGCGATCCAGACCGGCCAGAGCATGGGTATGCAGACGCTGGATCAGTGCCTGACCAATCTGGTGAAGTCCAACGTCATCACCCCGGCCGAGGCGCGCAGCAAGGCCGCCAACAAGGATCTGTTCCCAGGATAATCTCGTAGGGGCACGGCGTGCCGTGCGGGTGCCCGAACAAAAGTTTTTTGTGCCCCTACCCATCGTTGTTGATTCCGGTTCGTCCGGATTTTAGGAGTATTCAATGGAAAGAGAGCAGGCCACCGAGCTGATACATAACCTGTTGCGCGGGATGATCAGCAAAAAGGCGTCAGACTTGTTCATTACCTCGGGCTTCCCCCCGGCCTTCAAGGTGGACGGCAAGATGACGCCGGTTTCCAATCAGACGCTGACTTCGGTGCATACTCAGGAATTGGCGCGCGCGATCATGAACGACCGCCAGGCCGCCGAATTCGAGGCGACCCACGAATGCAACTTTGCGATCAGTCCGCCGGGCATCGGTCGCTTCCGCGTGAACATCTTCATGCAGCAGCAGCGCGTCGGCATGGTGCTGCGCACGATCACCACCAAGATTCCCGATCTTGACGAGATGGGGATGCCGCCGGTGCTGAAGGATGTCGTGATGACCAAGCGCGGCCTGGTGATTCTGGTCGGCGGCACCGGTTCTGGTAAATCTACTACGCTGGCTGGCATGATCGGTCACCGCAACAAAAACAGCTACGGCCACATCATCACCATCGAGGACCCGGTCGAGTACGTGCATGAGCATGCCAACTGCATCATCACGCACCGCGAAGTCGGCGTGGACACCGAGAACTGGCACAACGCGCTGAAGAACACCCTGCGTCAGGCACCGGACGTGATCCTGATCGGCGAAATCCGTGACCGCGAAACCATGGAATACGCCGTGGCGTTCGCCGAAACCGGCCACTTGTGTATGGCCACGCTGCACGCCAACAGCGCGAATCAGGCGCTGGATCGCATCATCAACTTCTTCCCGGAAGAGCGGCGCGAGCAGCTGTTGATGGATCTGTCGCTGAACATCAAGGCGCTGATCTCTCAGCGCCTGATTCCGAAGAAGGACGGCGTCGGGCGCGCGGCGGCCATTGAAATCCTGCTGAACTCGCCGTTGATCGCCGATCTGATCTTCAAGGGTGAGGTGCATGCGATCAAGGAAGTCATGTCCAAGTCGCGCGAACTCGGCATGGAGACTTTCGACGGCGCGCTGTTTAACCTGTACGAAAGCGGGAAAATCTCCTATGAGGATGCGCTGAAAAATGCCGACTCGGTCAACGACCTGCGTCTGCGCATCAAGCTGGAGAGCAAGCTGAGCGGAGACCGCGACGTGATGAGCGGCACCGAGCATCTGAAGCTGACCTGACATTGACATGCCCTGCAAAGACAAGCCGCGCGCCAGCGCGGTTTGTCTTTGGGGATGTCGCATGGCTTAAATGAGTCATAAAAGACGGTCGGGGTTTGCCCTCGATAGCAACCAGCCCCGTTATGGGACATGGCTAACTACAGTCAACTTCGGCTGGCGTAGTTAAAGTGCTAAAATCAAAACCTTATTAATCCTGGTTCGCGCGCCAAACGGCGATGGGCGACTCTGTAGTGGACATAGTATTACTTCTGTTTTTAATTCTTCTGAATGGCGTTTTGGCGATGTCGGAAATCGCCGTAGTATCTTCCCGCAAGGCTCGTTTGCAAAAGCTGGCCGATGACGATAGTCCCGGAGCGCGATCAGCGCTTGATCTAAGTAACGAACCCTCCACCTTCCTTTCTACCGTTCAGGTAGGAATTACCACTGTAGGTATTTTGAGCGGCGCCATCGGCGAAACCGCATTGGCCGACCCGCTGACCGTGTGGATTGCCGGTTTCCCATTGCTGGAGCCCTACGCCAGAGGCGCGGCGATGACGATAGTTGTCGTAGGTTTGACGTATTTTTCCGTTGTTATCGGCGAACTGGTTCCCAAACAGTTGGGATTGCTGGCCCCGGAAAAAACCGCATCGTTGATCGCGCCGCCGATGAATATGCTGGCACGGATCACCCGTCCTCTGGTCTGGTCGCTTTCGGCTTCCTCGAATTTTCTGTTGCGCATGCTGGGTGCGGTTCGCCAAGGGGAGCCTCCTGTCACCGATGAAGAGATCAAGGTGCTGATGGAGCAGGGTTCCGAGGCGGGCGTATTCCATGAGAGCGAACAGGCCATTGTTTCCAACGTGTTGCGTCTCGACGAGCAGCGCATTGGGGCAATCATGACGCACCGTAATGACATTTACGTGCTTGATCTGGACGAACCCGAAGACGTGATTCGCAACCGGATTGCCGAGAGTCCCTACACACGTATCGTCGTTTGCCGCAACGGGCTGGATCATATCGTGGGTATATTGCGCACGGCGGACATCCTGAAAGATGCGCTGGCAGGAAGGCCGATAGCGGTCGATCTGTCTTTGCGTCCGCCGTTATATGTGCCGGAAGGGGTAACGACCACGCACCTGCTCGAAAACTTCCGCAAAGCCCGGCAACAATGCGCGCTGATTGTGGACGAGTATGGCGAATTGCAGGGCCTGGTTACGCTGACCGATGTGCTGACATCTATTGTCGGGGAATTGCCATCCTCCGATCTTCCTGAAGATCAGGACATCACTGTGCGCGAAGACGGATCGTGGCTGATCGATGGCAGTGTAACGATAGAGCGCATGAAATCAGTACTCGATATCGACGACGAATTGCCGGGTGAGGAAGAAAATGCATTCAATACTCTGGGCGGTTTCGTCATGCATGAACTTGGCCGTATCCCGATGGTTTCGGATCACTTCGAGGTGGCCGGTTGCCGTTTCGAGGTGATGGATATGGACAAGAATCGAGTGGATAAAGTGTTGGTTGCGCGCGCGGCTTTGCTGACCCCTGAGGTGGGTCGTGGGGTTGCCTGATTTCGGGCGATCTGGGGTGGAATTGTCGGTGCGGGGCGTTTGATGGGTATCGGCTATCGCCTCCACCCATCCACAAAAACTGCATTGGTTTTGCCCGCCGTGGTCGTTCTGTCGATTGCGTCGAACAGTAAGCCGGGTTACTTGGGCCGGTTGCTGCCTGCGACGATCTTGTATTCCAGCAACCGGCACTCGATCGGGCCGTTGAACAGCGGGGTGCGCTTCGACGGCGACAGTCGCATCAGTTTCAGGATCGCCCTGTCCGCGGTGAACAGGTAAGCCGTCCATCCGCCGAACTTCTTCTTCAGCGCGTCACCCAGTTTAGGGTACAGCTCGGCCAGTTCGTCCAGCTCGCCCATGCGCTCGCCGTAGGGCAGGTTCGCGACCAAAATGCCGTGTTCCGCCGGGGGCGAGACTTCCAGCACGTTGGCCTGCTTCAGTTCGACACACTCCGCCAGTCCGGCTTCCTGCAGGTTGCGCGAGGCGGTTCTCAGCGCGTCGCCGTACAGGTCGCTGCCGTAGAGTTCCAGCGGCTTCGGGGGCAGTTGTGCGGCGATGGCCTGTTCGCGCATAGCTTGCCATTTCTTCGCATCGAAGTTCTTCAGCTTCTCGAATGCGAAGCGGCGCGCGATGCCGGGCTGGATGTTCAGCGACATCTGCGCGGCTTCGATCAAAAACGTGCCACTGCCGCACATCGGATCGACCAGCGGCGTGCCGGGTTGCCAGCCGGTCATGCGCAGGATGCCGGCCGCGAGGTTCTCGCGCAGCGGCGCAATGTTGGTGTACTGGCGCACGCCGCGCTTGAACAGCGCATCGCCCGAGGTATCCAGATACAGCATCAGCAGATCATCTTCGATGAACACATGGATGCGCACGTCCGGCTCCAGCGTGTCCACGCTGGGGCGTTCGTTGCAGTGTTCGCGGAAGCGGTCGCACACCGCATCCTTGACCAACAGCGTGATGAATTCCAGGCTCTTCAGCGGGCAGCGTATCGCGGTGGTGTTCACGCGTATCGTGTTGCTCACGTCGAACCAGCGCGGCCATTGCAGTTCGAACACGGCCTTGTAGACATCCTGTTCGCTGCGGTAGCGCGTCTCTTTTACGCGCCATAGCACGCGGCTGGCGAGGCGGCTCTCCAGGTTGACGCGATAGCACAGCGGCCAGTCGCCGGAGAACTCCACACCGCCGTCGGTGGCGCGCAGGTTCTGCGCGCCCATGGTTTCAAGGTCGCTGCGCAGTAATGCTTCGAGGCCGCGCGGGCAGGGGGCGAAAAATTCAGGCATGGCTTAGAAAGGCTTGACGGTGACGAGGATGATGATAGCCAGCAGCAAGAACACCGGCGCCTCGTTGAAGAAACGGTAGAACACATGGCTGCGCGTGTTGCGGTCGGCGGCGAATTCCTTCACCAGATGGCCGCAATACAGGTGATAGCCGGCCAGCACCGCGACCAGCGCGGTCTTCGCGTGCAGCCAGCCGCCGGAGAAGCCGTAGCCGAACCACAGCCATAGGCCGAAGACGATCGCCAGCGCGCCGATCGGCGTGACGAAGCGGTACAGCTTGCGCTCCATCAGCTTGAGCCGCGCGATCTCCGCCGGCTCGGTTGCCATCGCATGGTTGACGAAGATGCGCGGCAGGTAGAACAGCCCGGCGAACCAGCTGACGACGAAGAAGATATGAAATGCTTTGACCCACAACATAAGTGAACTCCTGAATGCCGTCATGCCGGACTCGATCCGGCATCCAGTTTTTTGAATTGACTGGATTCCGGCCTGCGCCGGAATGACGGCCCATAATTTTTATTGGGAAAGTCTCTTCCTGAACAGCGCCAGCGACACATAAAACCCCGCCATCGCATAGCCTAGCAACACGCCCACATGCAGCAGCCAGTTCGCGGGGACGGTGTCGTTCAGCAGCGGTCGCGCGATGTTGATCGCATGCGTCAGCGGCAGCACGGAAGACACATTTTGCAGCGCCGCAGGCAACTGATCGACCGGAAAAAACACGCCGCATAATAGCACCATCGGCGTGATCGCCAGCGTGAAGTAATACATGAAAAAGTCGTAGCCGGGCGCGATGGCGGTGACGATCAGCCCCAGCGATGCGAAGCACAGCCCGACCAGCAGCGCGAGCGGAATCAGCCATAGCGTCAGCGGTGAATGCGACAGCCCCAGCAGCCAGATCACCGCCAGCACCGCGAGCCCGGCCAGCAGGCTCTTGCTCGCCGCCCAGGCGATTTCCGCGCAGACGATGTCGTCCAGCGTCACCGGCGTATTCATGATCGCCTCCCAGGTGCGCTGCTCGTGCATGCGCGCGAAGCCGGAATACAGCGCCTCGAAACTCGCGCTGTTCATCGTGCTGTAGCACACCGTGCCCGCGGCGAGGAAGGCGATGTAGGACATGCCGCCGACCTCCGGCAGCATGCCGCCGAGGCCGTAGCCCAGGCCCAGCATGTAGATCACCGGGTCGGCCAGATGGCCGATGATCGACGAGCCGGCCATCTTCTTCCACACCATGAAATTGCGCCGCCAGATCGGGATGAAGCGCAGAGTGGGGCGGGGGAGGGCGAAGTGGCTCGTTTTCATTTCACGCTTCCGTCATTCCGGCGCAGGCCGGAATCCAGCAAATTAAACAGGCCGCGCGCAGCGCGACAACATCCGAGGTTTTGTCCGCTGCGCGGAATTCTTGAAACACTGGATTCCGGCCTGCGTCGGAATGACAAAATAGAATTCATTCCCGCATCTCCCGCCCCGTCAGTTTCAGGAACACGTCTTCGAGGTTCGCCGGCCGGTGCAGGTAGCGTAACTGCGGCTGTTGCTGCAATTCCTGCAGCAGCGGCTGCGCATCGTCCGTGTAGCAGAACACCGACTCGCCGCTGATCTCGAAGCGTTGCGAGTGGCGCGCCGCATGTTCGCGCGCCCAGGCATCCGCGTGCTCGCCGAACACCTCGATCACCTGCGGTTCGATGTTGTCGGCGATCAGCTCGCGCGGCGTTCCTTCGCTGATGACGCGGCCCTCGTCCATCACCGCGAGGCGATGGCACAGGCGCTCGGCCTCGTCCATGAAGTGGGTGGTCAGCAGCAGCGTCTTGCCGCGTGCGGTCAGTTCGCGCAGGCGCTGCCAGATCAGGTGGCGCGCCTGCGGGTCGAGGCCGGTGGTCGGCTCGTCGAGGAAGATCACATCCGGATCGTTGACCAGCGCGCGCGCCACGGTCAGTCGCCGCTTCATGCCGCCGGATAGCGTAGGCACTCTGGCATCGGCCTTGTGCGTCAGATTGGCGAACTCCAGCAGCTCCGGCAGGCGCGCCTCGATCTCGCTGTCCTTCATGTCCAAGTAGCGGCCATACACACTAAGGCTTTCGGTGACGGTGAAATCGGGGTCGAGATTGTCCATCTGCGGTACGACGCCGACGCGCAGCCGCGCCTCGCGCGCATGTCCCGGCACGTCGTGGCCGAGCAGCGTCAGCTTGCCGCCGTCCGGCGTGATCAGCCCGAGCAGCAGGCGCAACGTGGTGGTCTTGCCCGCCCCGTTCGGGCCCAGCAGGCCGAAGCATTCGCCGCGACGGATGTCGAGACTGACGCAGTCCACCACGCGCAGGTTTCCGTAATTTTTGACTAGCCCTTCGGCGCGGATCACGGTGTTATTCATAAGCGGCACCCGTGGAATTCGTGCAGCACTATCTGCTTCAACTGGCTCAGCCGTCCGTGGAAAAAATGCCCCGCCTCCGGCAGCACGACGATGGGCAGATGCTGCGGGCGCGCCCAGTCCAGCGCGTCGGCCAGCGAGATCACCTCGTCGTGTTCGCCGTGCAGCACCAGCGTGTTGTGCGGCACATGCGGCATTTGAAAACGACCCACCGCGGGCGCTACCAGTACCAGCTTGTGCGCCTGCGGATGCAGATGCTGTGCCGCGCGCGCGGTCACATAGCCGCCGAACGAGAAGCCGGAAAGGATCAGCGGCAGATACCCGAACTCGTCGCGCGCATGCTGCACCATCGCCAGCAAATCCTCGACCTCGCCGTTGCCGCTGTCGAACTCCCCCTCGCTGTTGCCCACGCCGCGAAAGTTGAAGCGCAGCGCGGCGTAGCCCAGCTCGGCAAAGGTCTTCGCCAGCGTTGTGATTATCTTGTGCTCCATCGTGCCGCCCATGGTCGGCAGCGGATGCGCGATCACGGCGACGGCGGCAGGCTCGCAACCTTGCTCGGCACAGGCATCCGGCAGGTGCCAGACGCCTTCGAGATTGCCGGCTGGACCAGGTAGGGTGATTTTCTTGAGGCTGGACATTGGATTCCGGGATTTGGATCTGCGATGGATTATCGCAGGAAAAAGCCGGAACCTGCTTTCGGTTATCGTGCCAGCATTCAGGCGCTTTCAGCCAACCCCAATGTGGTCCTCCTCCGTTTTCCCATCGCCAGAACGCGTCTAGCGCGCCTGCTTGTTCGCCTTCTTGGCTTCTTTCCTAGCTTCTCGATCCATTCTGCGTCGCTCGGCTCGATTCATTGGGGTGCCAGAGTCGTACTCGTAGAATTTCGGTCCGTCGAAGTTGAAAGGCATCGGAAACTCGTGACCTTTTGTCCCGTAGTACTGCACGTCCTTGGCCGGCACCTGTAGTACATCGAGCTCCTCCATCGCGTCCTTCCAAACGACGGATTCCTCTGGGCGCATCTCTTCAGTGAGGTCGACATATAAGAAGTCTTGGGAGGACTCCTTCTCGGAGAAAGGCTCTGATGCGATGCCAATCGCTTCGATCACGTGGGGAAAGCGCACCTTGATGCCGTGGCAGTACGCGAGCAGTGCAGCCGAGCGCATCTCTCGGTACGCCTGGTAGTCAATATCCGGCGGCTTTGGAACCGTCAGGAAAACATACGCGCGGGCCATGTTGTTGCAGCTCAGGGTCATGCGTGCGAACTTCTTGCCGGGCTCGCTCTTCGAGAGAGCAAAGCGGAAGTGGCTGGCGAGTTCGCGTCTTGCAAGTCGGGGCTCTGCTGCAAGGGCGCGCAAGATTCGCTCGTGGTCGATGGTCTCCGGCGACATCTCTGGGAGCCCAATCGCTGTCCCTGCGCGAACGAAAGACGCTTGGTACTCAATTAGTGCATCCCACATGTAGCTGCCTTGATCAGCCTCTTGCTTGGCCGCTCGTTGAGGGCTTGAGCGATAAAACCGCCAATCTCCCTCCAGGAGGGTAATAGCATCAGCGCCAGGCGGCACCGTGGGCAAGGCGTGACGACCGCTTTCCATTGTGCACATGTACTGTGCCAGTAGCTCTTCTTCACCTGCAATGTTCATGAAGACGCCGTTCGCGCCAAAATAGCGCTCCTTGCAGGCTAGGTAGTCGACAAGGTCCGGGACGGTGTCCAGCTCCGCCAAGAGAGCGTCGACTGTCACCTCATCGAGGACGTGGACGAAGCGGCGGCCTTTCAGCGGGAAGCCGACTTCGAACGGGCGTTCGTAGTGGGCATCTTCCTCAAGCATACTGTTAAGCATAACGCTGCCGCTGCTTCCGCCGCCAAAGTACCGAGCCGCTGCCTCATGACCACCGCGCGTAACGGCAATCAGGAAATAGCGGGCTAAGCTTGGGTCCGGAAGTGCCACGGGCAACTTGGTCTGACATGACTTATCGACGAACACTCGGCCCGAGAATCGACGCAGAAAACTTTCGGCCCCTGCAAGCTGCTTAGCAGACTTCTCGATTGCCCGCTTGTACCAACGCGGCCAGGCAACCTTGATATCCACGTCCGACTGAAACGCGCAGCTCTTGTCGGAGAATAACAGTACGTCGGTGCCAAAAACCACCAGGAGATCTACCAGTTCCTTGCCATCACCTTTAGCGCCTGATTTCCCTTCGTCGCTGTAAACGTTCGGGTAGCTCCACAGACTCAAAAACGCCTTGCGGGCGAGACGCGCTAGGGCACGTTCCGAATCGGTTGTGCCCTGTGCCTCAGCCGCTTTTTCCCAGTCGGTCTTATCTCTCATCCCTATTCTGTGGCTCCAAAAGCATAGCTTGACCGTCCACTACACATATATCGTGTCGTGTGAGCGACCAGTGACTTCTCTTCATCACACTGAGATCGTTCGCACCCGATTGTCAATGCGATAAATAGCGAAGCAATCGCGGCTGAAGCCTGTCCTGAGTCTGTCGGGGGCAGTTCCCACAGGCATCATTCCCGAGTGGATGCCGTCTTAAATCTTCAGGCGTTCGACCAGGCGACCGTTCTTCAGGTGCTCTTCGATGATCTCGTCGAGGTCGCTGTTATCGACGAAGGTATACCAGGTGCCTTCGGGATAGACCACGATCACCGGGCCTTCGCCGCAGCGGTCCATGCAGCCGGCGGAGTTGATGCGGATGTTGTTGTGGCGGTTGGAGATGCCGAGTTCTTTCACCTTCTTCTTCATGTAGTCGCGCGCCTGCTGCGCGCCGTGGTTGGCGCAGCAATCCTCGCCGTCATCGCGCTGGTTGGTGCAGAAGAAGACATGCTTGTCGAAATAGCTCATCGGGTACTCCGGTGGTTTGAAGGGGGAAATTATACTTTCCTGATGCGCCACAGATGCCACAGCAGCAACAGCGGGAACAGCAGCGAGATGGTTTGTGCGAGGCCGTTGTAGTTCAGCAAATGGCCGTAGTGCCAGTGATAGATGCTGGCGGCGGAGGCCGGGGTGCTGTCGCCGAGCAGGAAGTTCACGATGACGAAATAGCCGGCGGCAATTGCCGCGCCTAGCGTGATCATCGCTGCGCGCGGCGGCCACAGCAGCGCGGAGAGCAGCAGCATGCCGATCAGCATGCCCAGCACGGCTTCGCCGTTGATCCACAGCAGCAACGCCCAGGATTTCAGCAGCAGCGCGGCGGCGACGAACTTCGCCAGCGCCACCACGCTCAGCACCAGCAGCAGCGCGGTCACCACGTTGCGCGGGGCGCGCAGCGACGTCAGCAGCAGTGTCCCCAGCATCAGCAGGTTCAGCATTACGGCGATGCTCTCCCAGATATCGAATGGAGCGGGCGGCAGTGCGACGAAGGGCTGCCGCGCCACTTCGCTGATGAACACGTTGCCCAGCATCGGCAGCGATGGGTTGATCTGGCCGAACATCCACAGCGCCAACAAGGCCAGCCCGAAGTCCATTTCCTTGCCGTGATGGAACAGCCGGCTGCGCCAGCGCACCAGCAGCGTGAACAGCCGGGTCCACGAGGCGATGCTGACCGCGAGCAATGCGCCGAGCAATGCGCCCGTGCTGTTGGACAGCAAGTCCATGTTCGAGCTGATGCGCCTGGGCAAATACATCTGCAGATATTCCATGCCCGCCGACAACAGCATGCCGGCTACCAGCGCCAGCGCGACGCTGGCCAAGGCGCCCAGACGTGAGCGCAATGCCAGCGCGATCAGCAGGCCGAGCGGCAGGTAGGAGAGCAGGTTGAGCGCAGCATCGAAGTGGGTGTAGGTCAGCGCCAGCGGGGCGGCGAGCACGTCGGCAAAGTTCAGTCCCTGTTCGCGCCAGCCGGTGAACGGCGACAGGCTGGCATACGCGATGAATAGCGCATAGCCCAGCGCCAACCAGGTGCGCAGCCGCGCGCGGGTTTCGGTGATGAAGAGCTCTCTCATGGGCGGAGGAGTGTTGGCGAAATCGTTTGGGGTGTCAACACGGTTTCAGGGGCGGGACATGGTTGTTCGAATAGAGCGGGGGGGATTGCACAACCCTTGTCCGTAGTCGAATTCTGCTAATTAAAGAGGAAGTAAGCGAGCAATAGAATTGATGCCGCCAAGATAAGAATAAGAAACCCGCCAGCCTTTTTTTCAACGGGCATTTCTTCACACTTTTTGATTTGACGGGTATCGTCGTTAAGATTCCTCTTCATGTCAGCGATCCTCTTTTTAATGTTTATTTTGATAAATAAGTACAGACTTTGTTCGCATATATAGCGTATCGCACGGTATGCGACTTCGGGTCGAAAGTGCGCTGCGCACCAATGTCCGTCGATAGTTCGTTCGATTGAAAGGACGGGGATGGTATGCTTTAAAATGGTTTTCATCAATTGTGCGAATCTCGTATCAGATGGGAGTCGCAATCTGCGATTTCATGCCTGCCAAACCCCGAAGCCGGCCTCGCGCAAGTCGATCCCTATTTCCACTTCTCTGGAGCAGGCTTCGTCATAGGACATCGGATTGAACCCTTCATAGAGGTCGGGCAGCAAGTGCAGTCCGTAATCTTTGACGTAACGGTTGGACTGGATGCCGGCTTTGTGTTTGTCGAAACGTATGTCGGGATCCAATCCCGTCATGCCGACATAGACACAGGGTTTGCCGGGGATGTAGCCGGGGTTGCAGCGTTTGAAGCGGCCTTCGTAGAGAACATCTTTCGACAGTTCGATCACATAGACATGGTAGTGGTTGCGACGTGCCATGAGGAATACAGGTGACGGAGTGACTCTAGGAGATTTTTAACTGCGATTTTGATTTCCGCCCCGGGGCGGCGGGAGGGATGAATCCGGCCAAGCGGCACTTCAATCCCTCGATCTTTTTGCCTTTTTCGTAGCGAGTGGATTGGCAGACCATGATCTCGCGTTTGGCGGCAAGTTCGGCGAGTTGTGCGCGAGTTTTGGCCAGCGTGAGACCCGTGGCTTCGGCGATCTCGGTATCGAGCCGCTCACCATGCGTTTTCAGATATTGCAGAATCGAGTTCAAGGCTGCTCCCGGCGCGGATCGTTTCAGTCGATACCTGACAGGATATACCTTGCACGCATAAGCAATGCAAAATAACTGTGCTCTTCTTCCACATTCGCGGAATTTATATCTATGTCGCTTCAATGTTGCAGATAATTAAAGTTTCCATAGGCGACAGTACGCGAAACCTGTCCCAGTCATTCCGGCGGAGGCCGGAATCCAGTTCATCATATAAGGCCGCGCAGCGGACAAAACCGTGTTTCGGGTGTTGTCCCACTGCGTGGGGCGCTGTCAATTGTCTGGATTCCGGCCTTCGCCGGAATGACGGCTGCTGTTAAAGGTATCTGTCATGAATTACGAAAAGACCAAGGGCATCATGGCTGCTTTGCTTGCCTGCGGGAGATGTTCAGCAGGAATTCTGGGGCATGGTTTTTCAAACGGCGGTGTGCGGCATTGACGTAGAATCAGCCTAAACTAGGCCTTAATAAAACATTTATGACACTCGCTATGCTCGCACCCGGCTACGTTGAGCCATCCCGTCTGGCCGACTCTTTGAGCGGTTATGGCTTCGGTGTGTTGAGCCCGTCCGGGCTCGCTTCATTCATCGCATCGCCGTTGGCCGATCTGGAGTCTTTGAAGCCGGACTGGGACGATCTGCCGCTCGACAATTTTCTCAAAGACGGCGGGTGCTATCGTCGTCGCCGGCATTCCTGTTTCATCGTTGAGCAACAGGACGTCACGCAGGTTCCGCATCGCGCGCATTACCAGCCGCTGGAGTACAACGCGCTACACGGGGGGATGCGCCGTTTATTCGAGCCGATGGCCGAGCAGACCGTTTCGCGGCAGATATGGTCTAACCTATTGCGGGAAATTGCGCGCGTTTGTTCCAGCGTCAAGGGAGTGCAGCCATGGTATGTCGAAGCGCACCAGTTTCGCATCGATACCCGCCACGGCATCGGGCGCCCGACGCCGGAGGGTGCGCATCGTGACGGTGTGGATTTTGTCGCCATCCTGCTGGTTGCGCGTGAGAATGTCAGTGGTGGCGAAAGTCGCATCTTCGAATTCAACGGACGGCATGGGCAGCGCTTCACATTGAGTGAGCCTTGGACGCTGCTGCTGCTCGACGATCAAAAAGTTATCCACGAGTCCACGCCTATTCAACCGACGGCGGAAGGCGGATATCGCGATACGCTGGTGCTGACATTCCGTGCTGGCAAATTCCTCGAGCCGTCAGACTCGTAGTTTGGGCGGAATAATCCGGCATTCGGCTTGATCTACGTGCTGTCGTTTGGCGCAGGGCTGGTTCGGGCCATGGCTGCCGGTTGAAGAGGGCGATTGGCGCGGCTCCTCTCGTGATAGACTCCGCCCCGAAGCTGGCTAGACAGTCGCCGCACTCGCAAGAGTGGGGAGGAAAGTCCGGGCTCCGCAGAGCAGGATGCCGGTTAATGGCCGGACGCCGTGAGGCGATGGAAAGTGCCACAGAAAATATACCGCCCAAGTTCTTTCGAGAAACGGTAAGGTTGAAATGGCGAGGTAAGAGCTCACCGCGCTGGTGGCAACATCAGTGGCAGGGTAAACCCCATCCGGAGCAAGATCAAATAGGCTGACTATGGCGTGGCTCGCGTCGTCAGCGGGTAGATTGCTTGAGCGTCAGGTAACGAAACGCCTAGAGGAATGACTGTCCACGACAGAACCCGGCTTATCGGCCAGCTTCACCTTCTTTTAAGCGGGCGCGGGGATTTCATAATGCGCCCTCGTGTCCCAGTAACCAGCGTTTGATGCCCAGCGATTCACCCTCCGCATGCTGCATGAATCCCCCCAGCCCGGCCTTGCCCACTACCCGATGACAGGGGACGACGATGGGGATGGGGTTGGCGCCGCAGGCCTGGCCGACGGCTTGCGCGGCGGAGTGCAGTTCCGCGGCCAGTTCGCCGTAGCTGCGCGTCTGCCCGCAGGGGATGTCCAACATTGCGTGCCAGACTTTCTGTCGATGAGGCGTGCCGTGCAATTCGAGCGGCACGGTGAATGGCGTATGGGGATCGTCGAAATATCGCAGCAATTCTGCGCACACCGTCGCGGCGAATTCGTTCGTCGGCGCTTGCGGTGGTTCCGAGGCGGGCAGGAAGTCGATGCCGGTCAAGGCGTCTGCCGTGCAGCGGATGCCCAGCATGCCGAATGGCACTTTCAATTTAGCCTGATATTTCATGATGGAATCATAGCGCACAAAACAAAGGCGGCGGCCGAAACAAAAACGGGAGCCGAAGCTCCCGTTTCTTTGTCGCAGAAAAACCGCGCGCAGCTTAACCGCGTGCTGCCAGCTTTTCCTTGATACGCGCCGACTTGCCCGAACGCTCGCGCAGGTAGTACAGCTTGGCGCGACGCACTGCGCCCTTGCGCTTCACTTCGATGCTGGCGATCACGGGCGAGTAGGTCTGGAACGTACGTTCCACGCCTTCGCCGGCGGAGATCTTGCGCACGATGAATGCGGAGTTCAGGCCGCGGTTGCGCTTGGCAATTACCACGCCTTCGTAAGCCTGGACGCGCTTGCGCTCGCCTTCGACCACGTTCACGCTAACGACCACGGTGTCGCCGGGGGAGAAGACCGGGATGGTCTTGCCCAGACGGGCGATTTCTTCCTGCTCCAGTTGTTCGATCAGATTCATTTATTGCTCCTTTAATATCGGGTCTTGTTCCTTCTGGAACTGAGCCAGAAGCCGAGACTCCTCTTTTGTAAAATCACGCTTGGCCAATAAATCCGGCCTGCGCAACCACGTTCTGCCCAACGACTGCTGAAGCCGCCAGCGCTGTATGTCCGCATGATTGCCGGACAACAATACCGGGGGCACGACTTCACCATTAAACACTTCCGGGCGGGTGTAGTGCGGGCAATCCAGCAGGCCTTGCACGAACGAATCCTGCTCCGCCGAATCGGCATCGCCCAATACGCCGGGCAAGTGCCGCACCACGCTGTCCACCAACACCATCGCCGCCAATTCGCCACCGGACAACACGTAGTCGCCGATGGAAATCTCGTCATCCACATACTGGCGGATCAGGCGCTCGTCCACGCCCTCGTAACGTCCCGCCAGCAGTATCAATCCTTCGTCCTGCTGTGCTACCAACTCCTTGACTGCCGCGTGGGTCAGCAATCTGCCTTGCGGCGACATGTACACCACGCGGCTGGTCTTCGCGCCGCTTGCCGCTTGCCGCTGTTTGGCCGCGGTTATCGCGCCTGCCAGCGGCTCGCCCAGCATCACCATCCCGGGTCCGCCGCCATAGGGGCGGTCGTCAATGGTGCGGTAGTTGTCGGTCGTGAAATCTCTCGGATTCCACGTCTTCAACTCGTACTTGCCTTGCTCCGCGGCACGCCGCGTGATGCCGTATTGCGTCAGCGCATCGAACATCTGCGGAAACAGCGTGATGACGTCGAAGATCACTTCAGGTAATCCGCCGACCAATCCACGCGGATGGTGCGGTTCGCTGCATCCACCTGTTTGATCACCGCATCGACGAACGGGATCAGTATCTCGCCGCTATCGCCCTTGACGCTCAGCACATCGTTCGCGCCGGTCTCCAGCAAATTGCTCACTGTTCCGAGCAGCTCGTTCGCTTCGTTCACCACGGACATGCCGATCAGGTCGGACCAGTAGTACTCGTCCTCGTCTTGCTCGGGCAACTGGCTGCGCGGCACCGCGATCAACTGGCCTTTCAGCCTTTCGGCGGCGTTGCGATCCGGGCAATCGGCCAGCAATGCTGCCAGCGTCTTGTTATGGACTTCGCTCTGCTCGACCTTGATCTCGCGCCACGGGCCATGCTCCTGACCTATCCACCAGGTATCGTAGTCCAGCAGACTGTCGAGATACTCGGTGAAAGGCTGAATCTTGACCCAGCCGCGGATGCCGTGAGCGGACGCCACGCGCCCCATGATCACCATGGGGTCAGTTGTTTCAGGCGTTGCCACGTTCCGGATTAAGCTGCAGCAGCTCCGGCGTTCTTGACCAGCTTGGCAACGGCTTCGCTCAGTTGCGCGCCCTTGCTCTGCCAGAAAGTAACGCGTTCCATTTGTAGGCGCACGGATTCTTGGCCTTCGGTTGCAACCGGATTGTAGAAGCCAACGCGCTCGATGAAGCGACCATCGCGACGATTGCGCGAATCGGCTACCACCACGTTGAAGAACGGACGGTTCTTGGAACCGCCACGGGAAAGACGAATGATTACCATATAAAACCTATTAAAGTTGTTAGCCCAGCGAAAGGGCGCGAATTCTACGACAATTCCGTAGCTTATAGCAAGCGCAAGAAAATCAAGGGGATTTCCGGGGTTTAACGCTGCAGCAGTACTTCAACTACAAACTTGCTGCCCAGATAGGCCAGCAGCAACAGCACGAAGCCGCTCACCGTCCAGCGCACGGCGGTGCGGCCGCGCCAACCGTAGAAGCGATGGCCCCACAACAGCACGGCGAACACCCCCCAGGAGATGAAGCCGAACAGCACCTTATGATTGAACTGCCAGGCCTGGCCGAAGATCGCTTCGGAGAACAGTACGCCGGAGGCCAGCGTCAGCGTCAGCAACACGAAGCCGATGCCTATCATGCGGAACAGCAGCGTTTCCATCGTCAGCAGCGGCGGCAGGTTCTGCAGCACGCGCGGCAGCGTCGCGTGATGCAATCGCTTTTCCACCATCGAGATCAACACAGCATGCAGCATCGCGATCGTGAACAGGCTGTAGGCCAGCATCGCGGTGGCGATATGCGCCTTGAACGCCAGCAGTCCGGTGTTCTCCAGTTGGTGCGCAGCCGGAAAAATCTCGGGCAGCAGCACAGTCACCGCCGCCAGCGGCAGCACCAGCGCCTGCAGGCAGCCGACCGGGTAGAAGAAGCGCGCCACCCAGTACACCAGCAGCGTCAGCCAGACGATCAGCGCCAATGCATTGACCATGCTGAGATTGAAGCCGCCGCCGGAAAACATATCTTGCGCCAGCAGATATCCCTGCAATGCCAGCGGCGCCAGCACCCAATGGCCTGCCGCGCCGCGGCTCAGCACGTCGCCCTTGCCGCGCACCTGCGCCTGCCAGAAATAGACCGCGAGCACGCTGTAACCGGTGAAAGCCAACCAGGAAAGGAGAACGTTAGACATTTTTTGCCGGGATGTTTTAGACTTCGCGGATTCTACACCATACGCAATAACATACCCACATGCTGGACAATCTCACGCAACGCCTATCCGGCGTCATCAAGAACCTGCGCGGCCAGGCGCGCCTCACCGAGAGCAACATCCAAGACGCGCTGCGCGAAGTGCGCATGGCGCTGCTCGAAGCCGACGTCGCGCTGCCGGTGGTCAAGGACTTCATCGCCCAGGTCAAGGAGGCGGCGCTCGGGCAGGAAGTCATCGGCAACCTGAACCCGGGGCAGGCGCTGATCGGCGTGGTGCACCGCGAACTCACGAAGCTGATGGGCGAGCACAACGACGCGCTCAATCTCGCGACCACTCCGCCCGCCGTGATCCTGATGGCCGGCCTGCAGGGTGCGGGCAAGACCACGACCAGCGGCAAGCTGGCGAAGCTGTTGCGCGAACAACAGAAGAAGAAGGTGCTGCTGGTCAGTTGCGACGTATATCGCCCGGCGGCTATCGAGCAGTTGCGCACGCTGGCCCAGCAACTGGAGATCGACTTTTTCGCCTCCGACATCAGCCAGAAGCCGCAGGACATCGCGCTCGCCGCGCACGACTACGCGAAGAAGCATTACCACGATGTGCTGATCGTCGACACCGCCGGTCGTCTGGCGATCGATGAAGCGATGATGGCGGAGATCAAGCAGCTGCATGCCGCGCTGAAACCCATCGAGACGCTGTTCGTCGTCGATGCGATGACCGGACAGGATGCGGTGAATACTGCCAAGGCCTTCGGCGAGGCGCTGCCGCTGACCGGCGTGATCCTCACCAAGCTCGACGGCGATGCGCGCGGCGGCGCGGCGCTGTCGGTGCGCCAGATCACCGGCAAGCCGATCAAATTCGTCGGCGTCAGCGAGAAACCCAACGGCCTCGAAGCCTTCCATCCCGAACGCATGGCTTCGCGGGTGCTGGGCATGGGCGATGTGTTGTCGCTGCTTGAAGAAGCGCAGCGCGGCGTGGACATTGCCGAGGCCGAAAAGCTCGCGAAGAAGGTGCAGAGCGGCAAGGGTTTCGACCTGAACGACTTCAAGATGCAGATCGTGCAGATGCGCAAGATGGGCGGCATGTCCGCGCTGATGGACAAGCTCCCGGCGCAGCTCAGCCAGGCCGCTTCCGGTGCCAAGGTGGACGACAAACAGATTAACCGCATCGAAGGCATCATCAATTCGATGACCCCGCTGGAGCGCACCAAGCCCGAGCTCATCAAGGCTTCGCGCAAGCGCCGCATCGCGATGGGCGCGGGCGTGCAGGTGATGCACGTCAACCAGCTGCTGAACCAGTTCGAACAGACCCAGAAGATGATGAAGATGTTCAGCAAGGGTGGCGGCATGGCCAAGATGATGCGCGGCATGGCCGGCAAAATCCCCGGCATGGGGCGTTAGGCAAATTCAGGTATCGTCATTCCGGCGCAGGCCGGAATCCAGCGGTTTTCATCAACATGCTTTTATGTCAGTACGTCGCACTGTCTGTTCTATTAGCTGGACACCGGCCTTCGCCGGTGTGACGAATTCGATAGAGATGTTCAATAATTTATTGCAATAAATCATGACTATCAAAGCCATCATATTCGACGTGGACGGCACACTGGCCGATACCGAAGACGGTCACCGCCTTTCCTTTAATAAAGCATTTGCCGAAAACGGTTTGGACTGGAACTGGGATGTCGCGCTGTACGACAAGCTGCTGAAAGTGACCGGTGGCAAGGAGCGCATCAAGTATTTCGTCGAGACCTGCCTGCCGGACTTCGACAAGCCCGCCGACTACGACGAGTTCGTGAAGAACCTGCATGTGGTCAAGACCGGCCATTACAACGCGATGCTGCGCGAAGGCGGCATCCCGCTGCGTCCCGGCATCAGGCAACTGATCTCGGACGCGCATGCCGCCGGCATCACGCTGGCCATCGCGACCACGACCACGCCGGAGAACGTGTCCACGCTGCTCGAAGTCGGCCTCGGCCGTGACTGGCAGAAGCACTTCGCCGCCCTCGGCTGCGGCGACATCGTCCCGCACAAGAAGCCTGCGCCGGACATCTATTTCTGGGTGCTGGACAAGCTGGGCCTGCCTGCAGCCGACTGCATCGCACTGGAAGATTCCGAGAACGGCCTGCGCTCCAGCCTTGCGGCGGGCATCAAGACCTATGTCACGCTGAACCACTACACGCGCCATCACGACTTCTCCGGTGCGTCCGGCGTGTTCGACGACTTGGGCGACCTGGCCGGCTTCTATCGAGCCACCGGATTGCCCCTGTCTTTCGCACGTCGGGAGCCGGTTGTAAGGTAATATTCATCCATCCCCCCCACCTTCAAGGAATACTGATGAATTCCGTTGTCAAGGAGTTAGCGCAAACCGAGTTATTCCGAGACACCCCGGAATCCATTCTGCAGATGGTGATGGAGCACGCAACTCCTTTGGAACTATCGGCCGGAGAGGTGCTGCTTGCGCCAAATCGTGACAATCAGCATGTTTATCTGTTGCTCTCCGGGGTGCTCGGTGTGCATTTCGATTCGTTGGACTCTCCCGAGATTCGCCAACTGACCAAGGGCATTTCTGTGGGCGAAATGTCCATCATCGACGGCACCGCGCCATCCGCTTACGTGGTCGCCAAGGAAGCCTGCCGGGTGTTCCCTATTCATCGGGAGCTGATGCATCAACTTGTCGCCGACACCAACCCGGTAGCGCGCAACCTGCTCAGACTGCTAACCCAGTGGATGAAGGCCAACACTCAGCGCATCGTCAAGGATCGCTTGCAAATATGGGAACTCACCGACCACGCCAATGTTGATGCCTTGAGCGGGCTGTACAATCGACGCTGGCTGGACAACGCGTTCTCGCGCCTGCTGGAGCAGGCCTCCAAAGGGGCTCAGCCATTGTGCATCCTCTTGATAGACGTGGATCACTTCAAGAAATACAACGATACGTTTGGGCATTTGGGTGGCGATCAGGCGCTCATCGCGCTGGGTGAGGTACTAAAAACATCGGTACGACCTTATGATTTCGCCACGCGCTACGGCGGCGAGGAGTTTTTGGTCATATTGCCGAACACCAACAGAGAGCAATGCCTTGTGGTGGCCGAGCGGATACGGCAGTCCATCGAGAAAAAATCCATTACTTCCGCTAACGGAGAGCCCATGCCCGGCATCACGATCTCCGTTGGCCTATCCATGAACAATGCCCAGTCCACCCCTCAGTCGCTGATCGCCGACGCCGACGAGCAACTTTATCGCGCCAAGGCGGCTGGACGTAACTGCGTCAGGTATTGCGATCAAGGCGACCGGTAACTGGCTCGTCAGATCGGTCATCAGTACAAAGGCAGGCACGTCAGCCAGAGGTTCTTTGCCCGGCGGCAATGTTTGTGATTTCTCGCTCCGCCCACTTTGCCTCTATTTGTTCGTAATCACCACCCGGCTACCTGACTCGCCTGCCGCCAGCCTTTTTGCGTGATAAACGGCAAGCGGGTCCTCCGGATATTTTTTTGCCAGATCGAGGAATGCCTCTTTCGCCGCGGGCGATTCAGTCTCCATCAAGGCATAGGCGGCAAGGTATTCCGCGATATGCGGCTGAGCAGCCTGCTCCGCGGTCAATGGCTCGAAGGTCGCGACCGCGATGGTCTTGCCTTTCAGCACCAGATGGCCAGAGGGACGGCCGATAAATTCCGGGCATTGCGCAACAGTCGCTTCGCTCACGCAGATGCGGGTGCCGAGTTGCTTGTTGATGGATTCCAGTCGCGCCGCCGTGTTGATCGGGTCGCCCAGCGCACGGTAGTCCAGCATGGTTTTTCCGCCAAAATTACCGATCAGCACGGTGCCGGTGTTGACGCCGATCCGCGTTTTTCCAAACGGGATCCCCCGTCCCTGCTGACGACTGCTGCACTCCTGCGCAAACGCATCCATCTCCAAAGCGCAAGCCAGTGCGCGCGCCGCATGGTCGGCCTGGATCAGCGGCGCAGAAAACATCACCACCACCGCATCGCCAACGATGCGATCCAGCGTGCCGTCATGCCGGAAAGCCACCTGTATCAGGCCCTCCAGATATTCGTTAAGCAGGTCGGAAAGGATATTCGGTGCGGACTTCTCCATCAGTGGAGTAAACCCTTCCAGATCGGTCATCACGAAGGAGCATTCGCGATAAACCGAACCCAGTTCCAGTTGTTGCGGATTTTCCTGCAAAAACTTTACGCGATTGGGCGAGACATAGCGCGAGAAGGCCTTCTTGATCCAGCGCTGCTCCCATTCGGTTCGCAGATAACGCGGCACCATCATGACGATGAACAGCGAACTGACCGCCAGTGCCGGATAAGACGGATCGAGCAATAAATGCCGTGAAACGAATAGCCATAAGGAAAGCAGGAACAACCCGGCCACAACCAGCACTGTCAGCAGCACAGACCATATCGGGCGGTAGCGGTGCAGCATAAACCCCAACAACAGCCAGGCGCCGAGCAGCGTTGCCACCAGCAGATCGTTCTCCCATGCCGGACGCGACAGCGTTTCTCCCGTGAGTAATTGTTCCGTCAACTGGACATGGCCTTCGATGCCGGGGATCAATTCGTCCAGCGGACTGTAAATCGTGTCGCCCAGCCCCTTGGCCGTGGCGCCGACAAATACGATGTGATCCTTCACGCGTTGCGGATCGATCTTGCCCTCCAGCAAGTCGATTGCCGACACATAGCGTTCGGTAGCCAAGGGGCGGAAGTGTATCCAGACTTGCCCATCCGGCGCGGTCGGCAGAAAAATATCTTTACCCAGGCCGATGCCCATGATGCCGGGAACTTGTCCGGTGGTTTCGGGTTTGGCGACCTGAAGCGCAAGATTGTCCTGTCCTCCAAACAGCCTCAGCGCCTCAAGGCTTAAGCCCGGATAGAGCGTATTTTTAACCCGATAGAGCAACGGCATATTACGCATCACGCCATCGCTGCCCGGTTCCCGGGAAATGGCTCCGCTGCCCGATGCCGCGTTAGTCAGCAGAGGCAAGCTGGCCAGGCCGCCGCCGTAATGCGGCAGCCAGTCTCCGGCATTTCCGCCAAAATTCAAAAAACGGGCTTTGACAGGAGGCAAGCGGGAGCTGCTGGCAACGGCTTCTATCGGGAAGCCGATCGCCACCTTGTTGCGGGTAAAACTCGCAGCCAGAATTTTGTCGTGCTCCGGGATTTGTCCGAGCAATGCCTGCAGGGCAGGCTGCTTGGGCCAGGCAGCAGCCACTTGCTCGGGAGAAGTTCGGTCGGGCTCGGACAGGACGATGTCGAGCGCCACCACGCGCGCGCCCATGGCAGTCAAGCGGTCAATGATGTCGGCCAGCACCGTGCGCGGCCACGGCCATTGGCCGATACGGGCCAGACTGTCATCGTCTATGGCGATTACCCGGACAGGCAGCTCATCGCGGTAGGGTAACGGAGCGAACGACTGCAACTGATCGAAAGCGTTATCGCGTATCCGCGCACGAAACTGCGGATCGGCGAACTGAACGACCAGGGCGGCCACAATCAAAACTGCCGGCAACAATGCCCGGAGCAGAAAAGCAGTGTAGTGCGCCAGACGTTTTTGCTTGGTATCCAGCGCATCGCGAGACATGGAAATTCAACTCCTGATTGACGAGCCAAAAAGGCGCTTTAGTGTTTATGCAGGCAACCTCGTTGTCATTTCACGGCAATGGTGGCGGTGGCCCCGCGGGCGGCTGCGATCCGACGGGCGGCGGTGGTGCTGCGGGTGGCTGTGACCCCGCGGGTGGCTGCGATCCAGCGGGCGGCTGCGATCCAGCGGGCGGCTGCGATCCAGCGGGCGGCTGCGATCCAGC
>Ga0172379_10001576_pt1 | contig 44753 bp, 55 predicted proteins | sample GrowelOW334metaG_FD_119756 | JGI IMG/M metagenome (GOLD analysis project Ga0172379, IMG submission 119756) | Groundwater microbial communities from an aquifer near a municipal landfill in Southern Ontario, Canada - Groundwater well OW334 metaG | ecosystem: Environmental > Aquatic > Deep...
TAAGAGAAAAAATTATTAGAAAAAGAAAAGGCAAAAATAATCTTTTTTTAATTTTGAATTTTGGTAAATTAACACCAATTTTGGGAATAGAAATTGTAATTGGTTTTAATTCTATTTTAGAAGTTAAATTAATAATTCGTCCTATTGCATAGAAAATAAAGATGGTAGCTATTAAAATATGAGTTAGGCAGAAATAAAAAGGTTTACCTACTGTGATTAAAAATTTAGTAAGTAAACTAAAGGCAGTGGTGGTTTTTGTTTTCTTTCCCGCCACGGGGTTATTTTAACGGATATCTGATCGTTGCGCTAGAGGAAGCAATTGGACAATTCATACAATAAATTGTTCCCAATGGATCTGTATATGTAGGTCTATTTTGCGTTTCAATGTTTTCTGGAGGGGTATCTTTTCCTGCAATTTGTCCTGTTGTTTTATCCAATTGTAAATCTAATGGAACAATCTTTGATGTTGTTGGTACAGTTCCTTCTATAAAATACTCAAATCTTACAGGACATCCTGCCTGTGCCGGGTCAGCTGAAAGTGGTGCTCCTCCAGTGTCTGCACAAATATTAGCTCCAACTATGCCACTTGGTTGCAGTGGCCAAGAATGTCCATCATCCTCTGGATCGTATTTTCCTTTTTCCGATCTATCGAGAGTAAATTTCATAATTTTATTCCAAATAGGGGATGCTCCAGATACTCCAGAAACAGCTCCGCTCATTGGAGTGTTGTTATTATTTCCAACCCAGACAACAACAACCGCTTGTTTAGTGTAACCAACCGTCCAATTATCCCTTCTGTCGTTAGTCGTACCTGTTTTAACTGAAACTTCAGGATGGCCCTTAACAACTAAATATGAATTTTCTCCAAAAGCTTGGCTTCTGGCGTTATTATCATAAAGGATATGGGAAATTAGAAAAGTTACAGTTGAATCAATTATTCTTTCTCCTGTTAATTTATTTTCTGGAACTTTATATTCTTCCAAAACTTTTCCTTTCCAGTCAGTAACTTTAGTTATTGCAACTAAATCTTCTTTAATTCCATCATTTGCAAAAACACCAAAAGCACCAGCCATATCATATGGTCTTACCTCTCCACCACCTAAAGTTAAAGAAAGACCGTAATTTTTAGGATCAATTAAAGTTGTTAAACCCATTTTGTTAGCAAATTCAACAAAATTTTCAAGTCCATTTAGGGCAAGTGTTCTAACAGCTGGAATATTATATGAATTACCTAAGGCAAAACGTGTTTGAACTAAACCATGATAAGTTCCATCGTAATTTACTGGACAATAAAGAGATTGTCCAGTAACTGAAAAACAAGTTGGAATATCAGTAAATGTTGTAGCAGCAGTAATTTTTTTATCTTTTAAAGCTAGTGCGTAGTTAATAGGTTTAATTGATGAGCCTGGCTGTCTTTTGGAAAGAATGACATTTACTTTTCCATCTTCATCCTCAGCAAAATAATCTTTGCTTCCAACCATGGCCAATATTTCTCCAGTTGAGGGATGAATTACAATTGCAGCGCCATTCCCAACCTTCTGTTTTTTTAATTTAGCAACTTCTGTAGCTACCTGATCTTGAGCAAATTCTTGTAAATCTAAGTCAAGAGTTGTTGTAACACGAAGTCCACCTTGTTCAACCATTCTCTCTCCATATTTTTCAACTAATTGATCTTTTACCCAAAGTGCAAAATGGGGGGCTTTGGGTGTTTCTATTTTTGCATATTTTAATTCTTCCTTTGCTGCATTATCTGCTTCTTCTTGTGTTAAGTATTTATTATCTACCATTTGTTTTAGAACTTGGGCTTGTCTTTCTTTTGCTAGCTCTGGATGTGCTCCGAATGGAGAATATCTAGTAGGACTTTGAGGAAGTCCTGCAATTAAAGTAGCTTCAGCGAGAGTTAAATCTTTAGCCTCTTTATTAAAATAGAGTTCACTTGCAGATTCAATACCATATGCTGTTGAACCGTATGGTATTTGATTTAAATACATTTCTAGTATTTGATCTTTGGAATATATCCCTTCAACCACCATTGTTAGAAAAAATTCTCTTATCTTTCTTTTGATAGTTCTCTCTGGTGTTAGAAGTGAGTTTTTTACTAACTGTTGTGTGAGAGTTGACCCTCCTTCAAGTTTTCCTCTGGTTACAATTTTATAAAGAGCTCTTGCCATACCTGTATAAGAAAAACCATAGTGTTTGTAAAATTCTTTATCTTCAATCGCAATCGTTGAAGTTTTAACATAGTTAGGTAAATCATTTAAATCTACAGGACTTCTTCTTGTATTTGTATAAATTTCAAATATTAATCTTCCGTTTCTATCAAGTAATCTAGTTGAAACTGGTATATCTGGTGAAGAAAGTTTTGTTGGAAGTGGAATTCCCCAAAAAAGCCAGGTGGAAAAAATAATAAGTACTGAGAAGAAAATAACTTTTTTTCTATTCCTCTCTTTTGAGAGATAGCCTTTGATTTTTAACAAAAATTTCTTCATAGTATATGAAGTATAATAAAAGTATGGACTTAAAGCTAGAAAAAAGAATTTGGTGGGATTACATCGAAGAAGATTTGCAGGAACTATTGGTTCTTTCTGAATTTTTATCAAATGTAGTTAAAAGCTGGGGAGGGGATATGCCTTCTGGAAGTAAGGTCTTTCATGATTATTCGTTTGTAGTTTTTCCATCAGCTAAAGCGTACGAAGGTTTTTTAAAAAAAGTATTTTTAGATATGGGATTTATTACAAATGAAGATTATTTAGGAAAACATTTTAGAATTGGAAAAGCCTTAAATCCTTATTTAGAGGAAAGATTTAGAAATGGTGAAAGTGTCTATGATAGATTAGTTAAATTTTGTGGAGGCAAAGAATTAGCCGATACTTTATGGAATGCATGGACAACAAGTCGAAATCTTGTATTTCATTGGTTTCCAAATGAAAAGAAAGCAATTTCTTTTGAGGAAGCTGAGACTAGAATAAAACTTATTATCGATGCTATGGATATGGCATTTAAAGGGTGTAAACTTAAGTAGCTGTTATCAATTATGAAATCTTTTAAAAATGCAATAGGGCTTGCTGTTTATCTATTAATAGTTTGGGGATTTTATAGATTTTTATTTCAACTTCCAGAAACAATTGAAGAAATATTTATTAAACCCATTGTTTGGCTTCTTCCTGTTTTTTTCTTATTAAGAAGCGAAAAAGAAAAAATTTCATCACTTGGAGTTACAGTAAAAAATCTTTTTCCAGCAGTTTACTATGCATTAGGCTTGGGTGCATTTTTTGTCATGGAAGCGATGATAGTTAACTTTGTTAAATATGGTGGACAATTCAATTTAGGTGCAAACATTGGAAAACTTCCATTTATTACTTCTTTGGGTCTTTCGTTTATAACTGCATTTTCGGAAGAAATCACCTTTAGAGGCTATATTTTTACAAGAGTTTGGAAATATTTAAAAAATGAAATTTTGGCAAATATTTTAACAAGTCTTTTTTGGGGACTAGTCCATGTTCCAATTGCCTTTTTTGTTTGGAAATTAGATTTGACTTCAGCATTAACTTATTTATTTTTAACTACACTTTTTGGAATGGGAAGCGCATTTGTATACGCAAGAACCAAAAATATTTTTTCTCCAATTCTTCTACATGTTCTTTGGCAGTGGCCAATAATACTATTTAGATAAGTTTGCAGAGGTTTGCTAAGAGGTATATACTCATAGGTACCCATGAAAGCAAAAATCGTAGGAATAATTACTACACTAATTATAGCTTTCACCGTACTTACGGTATCGGTTTTAAAAAGTGCTTCAGTTCCCTATGCCTTTTCTCCTATGGTACTTTCTGAATCAAAAGTAGCTAATAAAGATATAAAGATTGATTATGTTTTAGCCTATCCTGGTGGAATTCTTCCTGATAGTCCTCTTTGGTATATTAAAGCTTTAAGAGATAAAATCTGGTATGTAGTTACTCTAAATCCTTCCAAGAAAGCTGAATTAAATTTACTCTTTGCCGATAAAAGACTTTCCATGGCAACAAGTTTATTTAAGCAGAATAAACCAGACTTAGGTTTTTCAACTTTAACTAAAGCTGAAAAGTATTTAATTAAAGCTATACCAAAAGATGCAAAAGACACAGCTTATCTTAATAAACTAGCTTTGGCTTCTCTTAAACATAGAGAGGTTATTGAAAATGAGATTCTTCCTATTTCTTCAGAAGATTTAAAACCTGAAGTTATTAAATCTATAGATTATTCAAAGGAAACATACAAAAAAGTACGTGATTTACTAAGATCTATTGGGTTAAATCCTTCTCCAAATCCGTTCGAAGTGGAGTAATAAAGTGATCAAATAGTTTTTTTGATTTCCGTTTAATTTCCGCGAGCAATTTTATTTTTTAATTTTTTGTGGCTAATTTAGCTTAGAGGTGATATATTTTGAATTAAAAGTTGATAGTTGACTGTCTACCCCTAGTGTTAGATTATCAATTTTATCACTAGTCCTAGTGTTTTTTATTTACATACGTGAAACAAAAAAGTTATTTAATTTAATTAAAATATGAATTGTCCATTTTGTAATACAAATGATACACAAGTTCTTGAATCAAGAGTAACAGATGATGGACAAAGCTTAAGAAGGAGAAGAGAATGCAGCAAATGTGGTAAAAGATTTACCACACATGAATCCGTAAAACAATCAGTATTGTGGGTAATTAAAAAAGATGGAAGAAGAGAACCTTTTGATAGAGAAAAAGTTAAAAGGGGAGTTTTAAGATCAATTGAGAAAAGACCAGTTTCTTTAGAGCTAATTAATGAAATTGTAGATGAGGTTGAAAGAGAGATGTTAAAAGCTGAGAAAGAAGAGATTTCAAGCAAAACAATAGGTAATGCAGTTTTAAAAAGACTTAAAAAAATTGATAAAGTAGCTTGGCTTAGATTTGCAAGTGTTTATTTGGAATTTGAAGATTTAACGGATTTTGAAAAGTTAATAGAAAAAAATTCTTAAAAAAATGGTAAAACTTAAAAATAAAAAAATTAAAAAACAAACAATTTTTGAAAACTTTAAAGCTCCAACTTACGAAAAGATTAAAACTCTAATTAATAAAAAGATTGGTACAAGACCCAAGATTCCTGATGATTTAGCAAAAGGGGATTGGACTGAACAGGCATTAAAAGTTTTAGAGGAAAGATATTTAATAAAAAATAGCGATTTAAAACCAATAGAAACTCCTGAAGATATGCTTTGGAGAGTTTCTTGGGAGATCGCATCTTCAGAAGCAAGATGGGGGGCTAATAAAAAAGACGTAGAAAAGATAGCTCGTGAGTTTTATGACCTCATGGTTTCTAGAAAATTTTTACCAAATTCTCCAACTTTAATGAATGCTGGAACAAATAATGGTTTACAGTATTCTGCTTGTTTTGTTCTTCCAATAGAGGATTCAATGGAAGGAATTTTTGATGCCTTAAAATATCAAGCGATTATTCATAAAACTGGAGGGGGAACTGGATTTGCATTTAGTCGATTAAGACCAAACGGGTCGATTGTCAAAACTTCAAGCGGTACTGCTTCAGGACCAATTTCTTTTATGAGAATTTTTGATGCCTCAACAAACGAAGTTAAACAAGGAGGAAAGAGAAGAGGAGCTAATATGGGGATTTTGCGAGTTGATCATCCTGATGTATTGGAATTTATTCATTGTAAAGAGGAAGGAGGTATTACTAATTTTAATATTTCAATTGCTTTAACCGATGCTTTTATGAAAGCTTATCAAAATGGAGAAAATTATGACTTGATAAGCCCTAAAACTAAAGAAGTTGTTGGAAGTCTTTCTGCAAAGTTGGTTTTTGATGAGATTGCTGATGGAGCTTGGAGAACTGGGGATCCGGGTTTAATTTTTATTGATAAAATTAATCGTAGCACTGCTAATCCTGTACCATCAATTGGTGCAATTGAAGCTACTAATCCATGTGGAGAACAGCCACTTTATCCATTTGATGCTTGTAATTTGGGGAGCATATTTTTAACATATTTTGTTAAAGATGGAGAAATTGACTGGGAGGGACTTAAAAAAGTTACTAGAGCTTCAGTTAGATTTTTGGATAATGTAATTGAAGTTAATCCATATCCATTAGAGCAAATTAGAAAAACAGTTTTTGCAATAAGAAGAATTGGTTTAGGTATTGGTGGCTGGGCTGATATGCTTTTAGAACTTGGAATTCCATATGATTCAGATGAAGCAATAATCCTAGCTGAAAAAATAATGAAGACTATTCAGGAAGAGGCGGTTGAAGAAAATGAAAAATTAGCTAAAGTTAGGGGGCCATTTCCACTTTTTAAAAGTTCAATCTATAAAAATGGAAAACCTAGAAGAAATTCAACTGTTACAACTATTGCTCCAACCGGAACAATATCAATAATTGCAGGAGCATCTTCAGGAATTGAACCACTTTTTGCAATTGCTTATCAACATATTGTTAAAGATAAGCATTTAGATAGAAAGATGACATTTGTGAATCCTAAATTTGAGGAAGTTTCGCGAAAAGAAGGCTTTTGGAGTAAAGAATTAATGGATAAAGTTGGAGAAATTGGTGTTGTACGTGGAATTAGTGAAGTACCTCAAAAAATAAAAGACATTTTTGGTACTGCTCATGAAATAAATCCTGAATGGCATATAAAAACACAAGCAATTTTCCAAAAATATACAGAAAATGCTGTTAGTAAAACAATTAATTTAAAAAGTGATGCAACTGTTGATGATGTTAAAAAAGTATATCTTGATGCATGGAATGCAGAATGTAAAGGAATAACAGTTTTTAGAGATGGGTGTAAAGATACTCAAGTTTTAAACATTGGTGTTAATAGCCAAAAGAAAGAAATTGAAAAAGAAGAAGAAAAATTTGAAGAACCTTTAAGGCATAGGCCATATGTTGTTAGAGGTTCTACATATAGATTATCAACTCCTGTGGGTACTGCTTTTATAACTATAAATGAAGATGAAGATGGAGAGCCTTTGGAGGTATTTATTAATGTTGGTAAAGCTGGTTCAGATGTTGCAGCAATGGCAGAAGCCTTAGGTAGAACAATTTCAACAACCTTAAAATTTAGAGGAAATATATCAGCTAAAGAAAAAGCAAGAGAAATTGCAGAACAATTAGCGGGGATTGGTGGGAGAAGATCAATTGGTTTTGGACCTACTAAAATAAGATCTCTTCCTGATGCTATTGCAGGAGCTATTTCGGTTCATTATAACTTTGGTATTAATGGATATCACAATAGCCCAAATATTTTTGGAGGAAATCAATCAAATGGAAATATTGTTAGTGAAGTAATTGCATCGGCACCACATGTTGAAGAAAAACAACAAGAAAGTTTATTTTTACAAGCATCTAAAGAAAAAGCGGGGGATATTTGTCCAACTTGTGGGGCTTCCGCTTTAGTATTTGAAGAAGGTTGTTCAAAATGTCATGCATGTGGACATTCTGAGTGTTAAAATACTTTAATTCATGTCAGTTTACACACGAACCGGAGATAAAGGGAAAACAGGAACTTTTAGTGGAAAAAGAATCTCTAAGTATTCAACTTTGATTAATACAATTGGTAGTTTAGATGAACTAAATTCATACCTAGGCATTATTGGAGGATTAGCAAAAATTCAAAAGAATATTTTTACGATAAATTCAATTTTATCTGGAGCAAAACTTACTTTTCCTAAGACTGAAACTTTAAAGTTAGAAAAAGAAATTGATGCAATGGAAAAAAAACTTCCAGTTTTATCTAGTTTTATAATCTATGGAGGTACCCCAAAAGCATCACAGATTTATTTTGCAAGAAGCCTTTGCCGTCGTGCAGAAAGATTATTAGTTAGCTTACAAAATATAAATCAAAAACTTGTAATATCACCATATATAAATAGATTGTCAGACTATTTATTTACTTTGGCTCGTTTTATTAATTTTAGGGAAAAAGTTAAGGAAGGTACTTGGAAATAATGTTACAATTAAAAGCATGGGACTACTGCCTGAAAGAGAACCAGTTAAACGAAGCTATGAGAATCCTGACGAGGCCTCTCCTTTAAATATTGAAAGAAAAGAGGTCGTCTCTCCTGTTCCAACTCATTTCAAGGCTCAAGTAAGGGATGATAAAGGACAAAATTTGATTGAGACTCCTGAAGGAAAAAAGATGGAAATAAAGATTCCTGAAGGTAGTAAAGAATCTTTAGAAGAAAAAATTAAAGGATCAAAGGATGAATCTTCAGCTTGGTCAGCAGGATATTGGTTAAGAATAATAAAAAAAGCTATATACTTTGGATGGAAGGTGGTGTATGGTAAATGATTATTCCTGATTTAAATTCTATAATGTTATTTTTATTTTTAATTATCTTTTTGGTGTTTTTGATTGCCATTGTTAGTTATGTAGTCTTTGTTATCTTTAAGTTTAGAGGAAGAGAGGAAAGGTCGGTTGATTCTGTGTATTTACAGGTTTCGGTTCCACGATTAAACGAAACAAAAACTGATGCCATGGAACAGCTTTTTTCATCTCTCTATTCAATGAAAAAGGGAGGTTGGAAACAAAAATTTTCAGTACAACCTTCTATTTCTTTTGAGATTATTGCCAAAGAAGAAGATATTAAATTTTATGTCTGGACGCCTACTGCATATAAAGATTTGGTTGAAAAACAAATTCATGGTGCGTATTCTGATGCTGAGGTTGTGGAAGTTCCTGAAGTTAATATTTTTGAAACCGATGGTAAAGTTTCCTATAAATCTTTACAGTTATCAAAAGCAAATTATTATCCATTAAAGACTTTTAAAGATTTACCAACTGATATCTTAGCCTCGCTTACATCATCTCTTGCTAAATTAACAGAAGGTGAGGGGGCTGCGATTCAAATATTAATTTCACCTGCAGAGTCTGAATGGCAAAAATCAGGTAGTAAATATATATCGGATACTAAAAAACAAGAAAGCAGTTCAGAAAGTGCCAAATATACAGTTTCTGGTAAAGCTTTAGAAGCAATTGAAAACAAAGTAAGTAAAATAGGTTTCTTAACTTCTATTAGAATTGTAGTTACTTCAAAAACTAAAGAAATTGCCAAAATGAATCTTGATAATATTGTTTCTTCCTTGGGTCAAACATCTGGAGAATTTAATAATTTAGGTAGCAGAAAAATTTATAACAAAGGCGCATTTATGCAAGATTTTCTTTATAGATATCAACCAATGTTTAATGTGTTTAAAAATCATATTACAATATTAAACTCTGAAGAATTGGCAACCATTTTTCATTTTCCAAATAGACAAATTACAACACCACATATCCATTGGCTACACTCAAAAACTGCTCCAGCTCCAGCAGAGATTCCTGAAGAAGGAATCTATTTGGGTAAAAGTATATATAGGGGAATGACAAGAAAGATCGCGATTGGGGATGAAGATAGAAGACGCCACGTTTATATTATTGGAGCAACAGGTGTTGGAAAAACAGAATTGATGAAAGGCATGATTATGCAGGATATAAATGCAGGGCGTGGAGTGTGCTTCATGGATCCACATGGAGATGCTGTTGAAGATATCTTAAAACTTATTCCTCCAGAACGTGCCGAAGATGTTATTTATTTTAGACCATCAGATACAGAAAGACCGATGGGGTTAAATTTGATGGAAGCAAATACTGAGGATGAAAAACACTTTGTAGCCTCATCAATTATAAATATGATGTATAAACTTTTTGATCCTTATAAAACAGGAATAGTTGGGCCTCGTTTTGAACACGCAGTTAGAAACGCCATGCTTACTATCATGTGTGAAAAGGGTGCTACTTTTGTTGAACTAATGAGAGCTTTAACTGATGCAAGATATGTTCAAGAATTACTTCCTAAGGTCACTGACCCAATTATAAGGCGTTATTGGACAGACCAGATAGCTCAGACTTCTGATTTCCATAAATCGGAAGTATTAGATTACATAACTTCCAAGTTTGGAAGATTTGTTACCAATAAAATGATCAGAAATATTATTGGTCAATCTGAATCTTCATTTTCGTTTAGAGATGTTATGGATAATGGGAAAATACTTCTTATTAACCTTGCAAAAGGAGAATTGGGAGAAGAAAATTCTAACTTTTTGGGTTTAATATTGGTTCCTAGAATATTAATGGCAGCTATGAGTAGAAGTGATACTCCAGAGGATCAGAGACGTGATTTCTATTTTTATGCTGATGAATTTCAAAATTTTGCAACACCTGATTTTGCAGTAATCTTGTCTGAAGCTAGAAAATATAGATTAAATCTAACTGTCGCCAATCAGTTTATAGGCCAAATTGAAGAAGAAGTTAAAAATGCAGTTTTTGGAAATGTGGGTACAAAAATTTCGTTTAGAGTAGGTGTAACAGATGCTAATTATTTACAACATGAATTTACTCCCACTTTTGGAGAAGATGATTTATTAAATGTTGAAAGATATCATGCATATGTTAAAACAATTGTTCATAATCAACCTCAAACTCCATTTTCAATTGATACAACTATAGATCGAGAAAAAATTAAAGCTATGGAGAATCCTAGAACTGCTGAAATAATTAAAGAGATGAGTAGATTAAAAAACGGAAGAGATGCAAGACTTGTAGAAGCAGAAATCACTAGACGTGCCAAACTTTAAATGATATCCTTCAATAGTTTATATGAATAAACCAAACTTGATTACAAATAAAATAGGAATTATTGGTTGGGGATTTGTGGGGGAGGCAACCGGTGTAGGTTTTTCAAAGAATAAACAAAATAAAATTTATTGGTTTGATAAATTTAAAGAAAGCCCAAACACTTTTGATGAAGTGATAGAAAATTCTGAATTTATTTTTATTTGTGTTCCAACTCCAATGTTTAGAGATTATTCTGGAATGGATATATCAATTGTTAAAGGAGTGGTTGAAACAATTGCCAGTAAAGTTATTAATACTTCAAAAGTAGTAATTATTAAATCGACTGTTCTTCCTGGAACAACTTTAGAATTTGCTAAAAAATATCCAAGTGTTAATTTTGCCATGAATCCTGAGTTTCTAACTCAAAATAAAGCAAAGGAAGATTTTTTAAATCCTGCCAGAACTGTTGTTGGTGTTACCAAAAAAGAAGTTGGAGAAAGAATTAAAAAACTTTATTCAAGTATTCTTCCAAAAGATCAGCCATATTTTATTACTGATTTAGTTTCAGCAGAACTTATTAAATATATGAGTAATGTAACTTTGGCTTCAAAAGTACTACTTGCAAATGAATTCTATGAACTTTCAAATAAAATTGGTGCAAATTATGAGGAAGTTTATAAAGCAGTAGAAGCAGATCCTAGAATTGGTAAACATTTGGCAGTTCCAGGTCCTGATGGAGATTTGGGATTTGGTGGAGCTTGTTTTCCAAAAGATACTTTAGGACTTTTATCTTTTGCTAAAAATAAAAAAGTTGATATGAGTGCACTTGATGCTATTTGGAAGAAAAACTTAAAAATTAGAAAAGTAAGAGATTGGGAACACATGGATAATGCTTTTGGTAGGGGAGCTTCAAAGAAATAACTATTTGATTTAGAGTAATACTTTTGTAATAATTATTCCAGGGTTCGATTATGGCAAAAGTATTAGAAAAAAGGAAGGTAATTGAATTAAGACTTCAAGGTAAAAGTTATAGTGAAATAAAAAAGATTGTGAACGTATCTAAAAGTTCATTAAGTTTATGGCTTAAAAATGTTCCTTTAACTGAAGAACAAATTTTGGGTTTAAAAAAGAAAAAAGAGCGAGCAGTTGAAAGATATAGAGAAACAATGAAATTAAAAAGAATGAGAAGATCAAGTTGCTATTACGTAAATCAAATTAATAAGTGGATTCCTTTATCAGATAGAGAAATATTTATAGCAGGATTGTTCTTATATCTAGGTGAGGGTAATAAAGTAAGTAGAAATAGTGTAGGAATAACAAATACGGACCCGTCTGTTATTAAATTTGCTTTATACTGGATAATTAATTCATTAAAAGTGCCAAAAGAAAAAGTTCGTGTTCAATTACATTTATATAACGATATGAATTTTGAGAAAGAATCAAATTTTTGGTTAAGAGAATTACAAATGGAAAAATCATGCTTAACTAAACCGTATATTAAGAAATCTTTTAAAACAAGTTTAGATCAAAAAGGATTTGGTCATGGTACTTGTGGATTGTTTGTTCACAAGACAATAATTAAAGAAAATATTTTATTAGCGATAAGGGCAATAACTGACAATTATAGTATTAATCCTATTAAATTTGATATAATCGACTAACCTCGGGCGTGTGGCTCAGTGGTAGAGCACCAAACTTATAATTTGGGGGTCCATGGTTCGATCCCATGCACGCCCACAAAGGGGAAATCGGGAAAACTTAATGGGAAAAAATACAAAACTTCAAGAATTAATAACAAAAAGAAATAGCTATAAAGCCAAACTTATTGAAATGTATAAACATTTTCATGGAGTAAAACACGAAAGCGCACATTCTGAATTACAGTATTCTGAAATTAAAGTATATGAAGATATGTTAAATTCTGTGGTTGAAGAGATTAAAAATTTAAAGCTCGATTAGAGTTTGTTTCTTTCCTGATTCTGTTGTTCCAGCTAAGCTTATATATCTTTCTGTGGTTGAAAGTCTTTTATGTCCTGCAACTTGAGAAATTAAAATTAAATCAACTCCATTTTTAATGTTTTCTACTATAAATGTAGTTCTTAAATCATTTACAGAATATTTTGGAAGTTCTGCTTTTTGAATAAATCTATCAACTGATGCTCTTATATTTCTAACTGCTAAAGGTTTTCCGGTTTTACTGATAAAAATATATTCGGAAACCACTTTTGGTCTTTCAATCATATACTTTTCGATTGCTTCTTTTGCAGGTCTATTTAAAGGAATTGTTCTTTCAGGTTGTGTTGCATAGCCTTCAATTTTTATTGTTTCTCCATTAATAGCAGTAGTTTTAATATTGGCAACCTCTGAAATTCTTAGACCAGTTTGAAGTATTAATTCAATCATTGCTGATATTCTAGGATCATTTCTGACAGCATCTCTTAAAGCTCTATACTCTAAAGGAGTTAAAAACTTAGGCATTGAAGCTTCTACTTTAGGATGAGATACACTTTTAGATAAATCAGTTGAAAGGTAATTTTGTTCTACCATCCATCTAAAGAATGTTTTAACAGCATTTAATTTTCTGGAAACTGATTTTGGTGTATATTTTTCAGAAAGTAGGGTATCTCTAAACGAATCCAAATTAGAAAGTTTAACTTGATCTGGAGTTGCAACACTATTTTTAGTTAAAAATTCCACTAATTGCTCAAGATCAGATCTATATGCTAAAACTGTGGCCGGAGATCTACCTTTTTCAGCCAGACTTGCTATGAATTTTGGCAATAAACTTTTAATTGTATCCTGTGTCATAATATAAATATCTTTTACTTGGGGCAAAATCTCAAGTTATTTGGTAATTATACAGTGAATAAAAAATTAGTCAATATTATAGGTTTCCCAGTTTTATTAATACTTTCAGTTGTTTTAGTCTCATCTTTTGTTAAAAGTATTAAACGGATTAGAGAAGGTGATGTTTTAATTGAAAAAACAAAAGTTAAACTTGAAAAATTAAATGAAGAAAATAAAAAACTAGAAGAACAACTTAAAATTACCCAAAGTGAAGAATTTGTAGAAAAACAGCTTCGAAATAAACTAGGTTTAGCTAAAGAAGGGGAGATTGTTTTAGTACTTCCTGATGATGAAACTTTAAAAAAACTAGCTCCAGTAATTCCAAACGAAGAAGAAGTAAAATTAAAACCTAATTGGAAGAAATGGGTAGATCTTTTTAAATAACTCCTTGTTGCGGAGCTGGGAGTTGAACCCAGCCTGCGAGATTATGCTGTTCTGTAATCTCCAATTACTTGGAGTGCCGGACTATATCTTCATCCTATTTTTAGGAGCTCGGCGTGTAGTCTCTAGGGGGTCATTTTTAGACTTCCCTCGGGATTGACCTTTTAAAAAAGGCGTTCCCCGATATAGCCAAGTTTCACTTTTAACATTACTATTAAAGTGGCCCAATTTTAGTTAAGCCTCGCGTGCAGCCGTACACTACCCCGCATGTAAAAACGTTGTTATTATAACATATGAGCCAATAATTTGGTAAAATACAAAATACGCCAGCGTAGCTCAGTGGTAGAGCGTTCGTTTCATAAGCGAAATGTCAGAGGTCCGATCCCTCTCGCTGGCACAAGGATCCGCCACAATTTGGCGGATTTTTTGTTAGAATAGAAGATATGAAAAGAGTTTTATCAGGAATTAGGGCAACAGGAAGGCTTCATTTGGGAAATTACCTTGGAGCTGTTCTTGGTATGCTTGAATTACAAGAAAAGAAAGACTTGGAAACTTTATATATGGTTGCTGATCTACATACTTTAACAACACCATATGACAAAAATGAATTAAAAATAAATGTTAGAAATGTAGTTTTAGATTATCTGGGAGCAGGTTTGGATCCATTAAAATCAACTATTTTTATACAGTCACAGGTTCTAGAACATACAGAACTATTTTATTTATTCTCAACCATTGTGTCTTTGGCTCGTATGATGCACCTTCCAACTTACAAAGATAAATTAAAACAATATCCAAACGCTTCAACTGTTGCACTTCTTAATTATCCAGTCCTAATGGCTGCTGATATATTAATTTATAAAGCAAGTTTAGTTCCTGTAGGGATTGATCAAGAACCTCACTTAGAAATTGCAAGGGAAATTGCCAGGAAAATGAATGAAATTTATAAAACAGATTTCCCAGAACCAACTAGATTTGCAACAAAAGGAGAATATGTACCATCTTTAACAGGGGAGGGAAAAATGAGTAAATCTGTCGAAGGAAGTTATATAAATTTAACAGATGATTTAGAAACTATTAAGAAGAGATTGGCAGGAGCACCAACAGATTCTGGAGTAGGTAAAAAGATTCCAGAAACTGGAGGAGTAGCTAATTTACTTAAATTTGTTGAGTTATTTGAAGGTATAGAAAAGCGCAAAAAATACGAATTAAGTTATCTTAGTGAAGGAATTAAATACTCAGAACTTAAAGAAGAATTAGCAAATGCAATTTATAAAAAATTACTACCAATTCAAGAAAAAAGAAAACAGTTTGAAGAAGATCCTGAGAAAGTCGATAGAATAATAAAAGATGGAGCAGAAAAAGCAAGAAAAATTGCAAAAGATACTTTAAAAGAAGTAAAAGAAAAAATGGGATTATTATGATAAATTTTGAAGAATTTCAAAATGTTGATATTAGAGTTGGAACAGTTGTTTTTGCAGAAGTTCCAGAATGGAGTCATTGGGTTATTAGGTTAAAGGTTAATTTAGGAGAAGAGCTTGGTGAAAAAACTGCCTTTTCAGGTATTATGAAATTTTTTAAGCCAGAAGATTTAATAGGAAAACAATTTCCATTTGTAGTTAATCTTGAACCTAAAAAGATTGGACCTGAAAATGAATTTTCAGAAGTTATGATGATAATGGTGACTCCCGGAGGAGATGATAATGAAGTTGCCCCCGTTCTTTTCAAACTTTCTAAAAAAGTACCAAATGGTACAAAAGTAAGATAGAATGTATAATTTGCAAAGTATGAAACCTTTTGAAAATAATAATATGAAACCTACTGGAAACGGTAAAAAACCTAACAAGAAGCAGGTAATGGTTAAACTAAAAATTAATATCTGGACTGTTGTTTTTGGAATTCTTTTATTATTTTTTTTCCTTCCACCAATTTTTTCTCTCCTTGGCATTGGTTCTCCAGTTAGTACAAAAGTTGATTTATCAGTTGCTTTAAATGATATAAAAAATGAAAAGGTTGATAAAGTTGTTATCGAAAAAGATAATATCCTATTAACTTATAAAGACGGAAAAACCCTAACTGCAGTTAAAGAAGAGGGAGAAAGTTTTGCAGATTTGCTTCAAAAATCAGGAATTGATCCTACAAAGATAAATTTTTCAATAACAGATCAAACTTTAGCTAAAGCTTTAGCTGAAATTTTGGGAATTGTACTTCCAATTATTCTTTTAGGTGGACTATTTCTTTATATGATGAAATCTCAAACTAAAGGTGCACAAGATATTTTCTCCTTTGGTAGAAGTAAAGCAAAGATCTTTGCAAAAGGAAAACAAAGTATAACCTTTGCAGATGTTGCAGGAGTTGATGAAGCTAAAAAAGAATTAGTTGAAATAGTTGATTTTTTGAAAAATCCTGAAAAATATAGAAAAATTGGAGCAAGGACACCAAAAGGAGTTCTTCTCTTTGGTCCGTCTGGTGTTGGTAAAACATTACTTGCTAAAGCTGTTGCGGGTGAAGCAAATGTTCCATTTTTTTCAATGGCAGGATCTGAGTTTATGGAAATGCTAGTAGGAATTGGAGCTAGCCGTGTAAGAGACCTTTTTGCACAAGCTAAAGCTTCAGCTCCATCAATTATTTTTATAGATGAAATTGATGCAATAGGTAGACAACGTGGAAGAAGTGGTTTTGTTGGAGGTCATGATGAAAGAGAACAAACGTTAAATCAAATACTTGTTGAAATGGATGGATTTACTCCAAATGAATCTGTAATGGTTTTAGCTGCTACAAATAGGGGTGATCTTTTAGATCCAGCACTTTTAAGGCCTGGAAGATTTGATAGAAGAGTTACCCTTGACATGCCTGATAAAGAAGGTAGAGGTGCAATTATGAAGATTCATGCTAGAGGAAAAAGATTTGGAAAAGAAATTAATTGGGAAAAGATTGCAGATAGAACAGTTGGATTTTCTGGAGCTGATCTTGAAAATATGCTTAATGAAGCAGCAATTCAAGCAGCAAGAGAAGAAAAGAGTGAGATTGATATGTTAGATGTTGAAGAAGCTGCAACAAAAGTTAAATTAGGACCTGCCAAGAAAAGATTACAAAGTAAAGAAGACAAAAAAATTACTGCCTATCATGAAGCAGGTCATGCAATTGTAACTAATTTTACTCCTGGTATGGACCCGGTTCATAGAATTTCAATCGTAGCTCGTGGTATGAGTTTGGGACATACCTTAATTCCACCTGCTGCTGATAGAACACATGACACCAAGACAAGGCTTGTAAATCAAATCACTGCAATGTTAGGAGGTCGTGCTGCTGAAGAGTTTATATTTAATGAAATGACCTCAGGTGCATCAAATGATATTGCTAACGCTACAAGAATAGCTAGGGCTATGGTAGTTGAGTGGGGAATGAGTAATCTAGGACCTATTAATTTTGGACCAGATTCTTCAACTGGTGATTTTGGTCAAACAGAATGGTATCAAGAAAATTCTGTTTCTCCAGCAATGCAGGAAAAAATAGACAATGAAATAAAAAGAATAATGGACAATGGATTAAAAGAAGCAGAAAAAGTTATTAAAAAACACAAAGCAAAACTTGATGAAGTTGCCTTAGCACTTTTAGATAAAGAGACAATTGATAAAGAAGAGTTTGAAAAGATTGTTGGTAAAAAACAAATTGAAAACAGTCTTTAAAATGAGTTAGCTCCAATAAAAGCAACGATTAAAAATTTAATAGATTTTCCTAACAAAGTTGCCAGTAAAAACTTCTTAAGTGGGTATTTTGTAATTCCTGAAATAATTCCAGCTAAATCAAATAAAGGATTTGGGATTATTGCCAAAATAAAAATGGTTAAAAAACCTGATTTTTTCATCCATCCTTCAATTCTCTCGTAGTTTTTGTTTTTAGAAACAATTGCTTGGCCTCCGAACCCCGCCATAAAACCTGTTAATTCTCCAATTGTGGCTCCCATTGCAGTTATAATTCCTACCAAAAATGGATTAAAAATTGATCCTCCTACAAACGCAGTTAAAATTACTGGTGCAGGAATTATTACTGTGGAATTTCCTAAAATACTAATTAAAAAAATTCCCAGGTATCCATATCCTTCAAGCTTAACAAATGAATTTCGAAAATAAATAATTATGCCACTTATCAAAATTGAAGCTAAAATAAATCCAAATTTGATTAATTTTTCTTTATTTAAATTTAACTTTGGAATCTTCATTAATTCTAGTTTACAATCAAGACAATGGATAAGCAAAACTTGACATCTCGCAGTAAAAAACTTGTCGTTTTTGATGGTAACGCAATAATGCATAGAGCTTTTCATGCAATACCTCCACTAACCACAAAGAATGGGGAACCAATTAATGCCATATATGGTCTTGTATCAATGCTTATTAATGTTATTGATACTCTTAAACCTACTCATGTTATTGTCTGTTTTGATGAAAAAGCAAAAACTTTTAGACAAAAATTACTTCCTACATATCAATCCCAAAGACCTCAGACGGCAAATGAACTTTCAAGTCAGTTTGGTAAAGCACGAGATTTTTTAAAAGCTTCTAAAATTCCAGTTTATTCAGTTCCTGGTTTTGAAGCTGATGATGTAATAGGTACACTTTCATCCAAAGCTACTGAAAAATCAGACTTTGATGAGGTTATTGTTGTTACGGGTGATAGAGATATGTTGCAACTAGTTGATGATATAAAACATATTATGTTATATATGCCAATTGGGGGACTTTCAAATGGGAAGATATTTGGAGAGAAAGAAACTATTGAAAGATTAGGAGTAGCACCGAATAAAATTATTGATTACAAAGCTTTAGTGGGGGATGCATCTGATAATTATTTTGGTGTTGTTGGAATTGGACCAAAAACTGCCATCAATTTACTTAGTGAGTTTAAGAAATTTGATGAAATATATAATAATCTAGATAAAATACCTGCCAAATTAAAAGAAAAGCTTGAAAAGGGAAAAGAGTCTGCAAAACTTTCATACAAATTGGCTACAATTGTAAAAGATGTACCATTAAGGCTTAATTTTGAAGATTCATCTAAATGGGATTTAGCGGCAGATGACGTATTAGAATTATTTTCTAAGTTTGGTTTTAGAACTTTGTCAGATAGAATTAAGAAGTTGGGAGAAAAGATAAAATCAGAAAAACAGGGAAGTTTGTTTTAATATTATGAAAATTGCTTTAGTACACGATTATATAAATGAATTTGGAGGAGCAGAAAGAGTTTTAAAAACTTTAACCCAAATTTATCCTAATGCTCCAATTTATACAGCCTTTAGAGTAAAGAATTCAACTGCTGACAAGGAAATTGGAGATAAAAAAATAATTGAAAGTTTTTTGGCTCCACTATTAAAAATTGGAAAACTATATAGCCCTTTAAGATTTTTAATTCCAGTTATTTGGGGAAGCTTTAATTTATCAGACTATGATTTAGTAATTGTTTCCTCTAGTTGGTATGTAACCAGAGGATTTAAGGTTGGACCTAATACCAAAGTTGTTGTTTATTGTCATACCCCACCCAGGTGGCTTTATGGATATGAAACTTCAGTTGGTTTTACAAAATATTGGCCAGTTAAGATTTATTCTGCAATAGTTGGTCATTTTATTAGAATGTATGATTTTAAAACTGCACAATCTATTGATAATTGGATTGCTAATTCGAAAAATGTGGCTGATCGAATCTTAAAGTTCTATAGAAAAAAAGCAACTGTAATTTATCCTCCAATTGCAATTTCTAAAGTAATTAAAGATATTTCAAATAAAAAGAAAGATTATTACTTAATTGCATCACGTTTGGTTGGGGCAAAAGGAATCGAAGAAGCAGTTTCAATTTTTGAAAAAATTGGTAAAAACTTAAAAATTGTGGGTGAATCACATGGATTTTCTAATGTAAAATCAAAAATTAAAAGTAATAATTTTAAAAATATAAAAATTTTAGGAAGAGTAACAGATGAAGAACTAAATAAATTATATGCAGAAGCTAATGCTTTTATAGCTTTAGCTCATGATGAAGATTTTGGAATGACTGTTGTTGAGGCTCAAAGTTTTGGTACCCCTGTTATTGCATTTAATGGTGGAGGATTTAAAGAATCAGTTGTTGATGGTAAAACTGGAATTTTAATAGATGAAGTGTCAGAGAATTCTCTTAGAAAAGCAATAGAAAAAGTTGAAACAACTAAATGGAATAAATTAGAAATAATCAATAATGCTAGGAAGTTTAGTAAAGAAAATTTTATTAAAGAAATTAAAAGTTATATTAATAATCTAAATTAAAATTATGCCTGAATTACCTGAAGTTGAAGCAATTAAAATACAACTTGAAAAATTTCTATTTAATAAAAAAATTGTTTCCATTGATGTAATAAATAGAAAAGTTTTTCAAGGAGATGAGAAAAAACTAATTGGAGGAGTAGTAATAAAGGTACGGAGATTTGGAAAAGTAACATCAATTGATCTTTCTAATGGATATTCAATTTTAACCCATGTTAAATTGACAGGACAATATATTTATAGAGGACCTGAACTTAAAAATGAAATTTTATCTAAAAAAGTTATTGGTGGGATACCTGGGGTTCATACCCATTTAATAATTAGGTTTGATAAAGGCATTCTTTATTATAATGATGTTAGGCGTTTTGGATGGATAAAGGTGACTAAAACATCTCAAGTAGAAAATGAATCTTTTATAAAAAAACTGGGTCCTGAGCCTTTTAAAAATTTAACCTTTAGCAATTTTAAAGAGATTCTTTTAAAAACCAAAAGAAATATTAAAACTCTTTTAATGGATCAATCTAAATTATCTGGAGTTGGTAATATCTATGCAAATGACGCTTTGTGGCTTGCTAAAATTGATCCTAGAAGACAAGCTGATAGTTTGTCTAGTGTAGAAGCTTTATCTTTATTTAAAGCTGTAGAAACAGTTTTAAAGACAGGACTTAAATATGGAGGAGCATCTGAGCTTGCATTTGTCACTCCTGATGGTGGAGAAGGACAGTATCAAAATCATTCATTAGTCTATGGACATGAAGGTGAAATCTGTAAATCATGTAAGATTAATAAGATAGAAAAGTTCTTTCTGGGCGGTAGGGGAACATATATTTGTCCAATATGTCAAAAATAAATAAACATAAAGTATCACTTGTTAATAAGAAAAAGTTTCATTGGGTTCATATAGCTTCAATTGTGATTGTAATAGGTTATTTTTTATTATCAAAAATTAATATTGTAAAAGCCTTGTCTCAAGGCAGTTTAATTAATTCATTTCTCCAAATTTATTTATTTGGAAGCATTTTTGCTTGTTTATTTCTTTATACCCTCTCTCATGAGAAATTTTTTCCAGTATCAGAAGATATAAAAAAGGGAGAAGAAAAAAATGAAAATAAGTTACTTAAAAAATATAGACATCATGGAAAAATACTTGGAACTATAATAATTGGAACAATTGGAGGACCGATTTTTTCATCTTTAACTGCAAGAATACTTCTTAAAAATTATAAAAATAAATATTTAATTATAATGTTTGCCAATATTCCATCAACAATTCTAACTGTGGCTATTGGAAATGGATTTGTAAAATTTTTCAATTTTTAATACTACCTTTTCAATTTTAAATTTCTTTGAGGTTTTTCGTGACTCACGTGATAGTCGTTTGTAATTATTTTTACTGATTAACTCTACTATTTTTTGTGCAAATTTTTTTGGAGAAGTTTTTTTAGGAATAATTAATCCATTTTTACCATTAATGATCTCCAGTGTTGTTTCATTTTCGATTCCTATTACAGGTTTTCCAGCAGCTAAGGCCTGGATTATTGCTAGACTTTGTGCTTCTTTAAGTGATGCAGTAACAAAAAAATCGGATTTTTCAAAAACAGCTACTAAATTGTTAGTGTAATCTTCTAATTTTACATTTTTAACCTTTAATTTATTAGACAATTTATATAATTTACGTAAATATTCTTCACTATTTTCCTTTTTTCCATAACATGTTAAATAGTAATTATTAGGTAAGTATGAGAAAATTTTTATTAGATATTCTTGATTCTTTCTTTCTGTATATGAACCTAAAAATATAAAATCTATCCTTTTTGACGAATTTATATTGTTTATTTTAATTTTAAGTAAATCATTTAAATTTAAACCGTTATTTATTATTTTTATTCGAACCTTTTTGTCTATTTGCCTAATCGAATCTTCCACAGTTTTATTTAGAGCAATAACTCCATCTGTATATTTTAGAAATTTTTTTAGATTTGTATTTACATAAAATTCTTGGACTAATTTTACAAATCTAGTTTTGGATAGTTTCGGAATAATATGTTCTATTGATTGTGTAGGAATATGATGGAAGGTAACCACTAGTGGGACTTTATTATTTAAGGTCCATGTTTGAACTAAACTGGAATTTAGTATTGAATTTTGTGCATGTACAATGTCAGGTGAAAATTTATTAAGATATTTAAAAACTTTAATAACAACATCCGGAGTAATAATTGGAAGTGTCAATTTTCCAATATCAATGGAAGGAATTTTTAATAACTTAAGATTTTTTGAAACATTTATGAATGTATATTTGTCACCTAAACACAAAAGTAGAACATCATTCTTTCTAGATAAGGCATTAGCAAGTTCATTGGAAACATATGCTGTGCCTGTCTCATTCTCAATTTTATAACTTGTAGCTAAAACTATTTTCATTTCTGATATTATACTTTAAATAAAGGTAATACATGATAAAAAGAGCTTTACTTATATAAATATGATAAATAAGTTGGTTTTACAGAATTTTAGAAATTTAAAAAAAGAAAGTTTTCAATTTTCACCCAATTTAACTTTCATTATTGCTCCAAATGCAGCTGGAAAAACAAATATCTTAGAAGCTATTTTCATGCTTTCTACAGGCAAGAGTTTTAAAGCAAAAATTGAAGAAGAATGTATTAATTATGATTCTGAAATTGCAAGAATAACTGGAAATTCAAGTTTAGAAATTGTTTTAACAAGAGGATATTTAGATATTGGTAAATCAGCCCCCAGTAGGGTAGCCAGAAAGAAATTAACCATAAATAAAATCTCCAAAAGATTGATTGATTTTGCAAGTAATCTTAAAGTAGTTTTGTTTGCTCCACATGATTTAGATTTAGTAACTGATGCTCCTACTTTACGAAGAAAGTTTTTAGATACAGTTTTGTCCCAAGTTGATAGAGAGTATAGAAGAGCTGTTTTGTCCTATGATAAAGGATTAAGGCAAAGAAACAGGCTTCTTTTTAGGATTAGAGAAGAAAATGTTTCAAGAAGCCATCTTTTGTTTTGGAACCAACTATTAATTAAAAATGGTAATTATATTACAGATAAAAGACAAAAATTTATTGACTTTGTTAATAATACTGATTTTAAACTAAACATTAATACAAATTACAAATTAGAATATGATAGATCAGCAATATCAGAAGGTAGGCTTGAACAGTATAAAAATGAAGAAATAGCCTCAGCAACTACATTGGTTGGGCCTCATAGAGATGATTTTATTTTCAAATTAGAAGAAAAGAACCTTTCGGCATATGGAAGTAGAGCAGAACAAAGAATGGGAGTTTTATGGCTAAAACTTGCAGAACTTTCGTTTATTGAAAGAGAAACTTCTGAAATGCCGACACTGCTTTTAGATGATATATTCTCAGAATTAGATCATTTGCATAGGAAAGTGGTCATGAATGTTATTAAAAATTATCAAACAATAATAACAGCAGCTGATCCTCATTTTGTTGAAGAGTTTAAAAATAGGAAAAAATTGAAATTACATGATAAAATAAAAATAATAAATCTATGACACCTGGGACAAAAGATGTTGAATTTATAGGATTTAATCCAGAAGGTAATAAAATATGGAAAGAAGTTAAGAAAAAGAAACTTCCCAAGATTCCTGCTGGTGGGCCTCCACCTCCACCAAATTTTATTCCTGAACAATCACAAGAAACAGAAACTGTTGGCATTTCTAATAATTTGTTTACTCCTGACAAAGCATTGAAAATGAGACGAGATTTCGTAAGGGCCGGTTATCCAACAAAAGGATCTCAACCTCCAGAAGATTTTGAACCCGATATTAAATAGTTCTTCCTACTTTTATTTCCGCAATATTTGCGTTATATTATAGATATGTATTCTCCAAAATTTGTAATTTCAAATAAAGTATTAAAAAATATTGGTCAAGTTGAAGCTAGTAAAGAAGTTATTGAAAATGCTCCCCTTGTTCCTTCGTTTGAAAAACAATTTCAGACAGATGCAATTGCCAAGACAATACATCATGGAACACATATTGAGGGGAATGAATTAAACTTGGTTCAAACTAAAAAAATACTTGAGGGTCAGGAAGTCTATGGGCGCCCTCGTGATATTCAAGAGGTAGTTAATTATAGAAATGTAATGACACTTTTAGATGAGCTTTCATTTAAAAGGGGGGATTATGACGTAACAATTTTAACTGATATTCATAAGGCAACTGTTGAAAAAATTGTCTCAGCTGAAAAAGTTGGAGTTTTAAGAACAACACAGGTAGTTATTAAAGAAGAAGGAACGGGTAAGGTTGTTCTCAAACCACCCGCATTTGTAGAGGTTCCATATCTTTTAGAGGATTTTTTTAATTGGTTAAATTCAGACGAGGCTAAAGAAATACATCCCATACTAAGGGCTGCAATTGTTCACTATGTATTAGTCGCAATTCATCCTTTTGTTGAAGGCAATGGGAGGACGGTTAGAGCTTTTACACAACTTGTTTTAATGAGGGAAGGATACGATATTAAAAGATTTTTTTCATTGGAAGAAAATTTTGATTCAGATTTAGCCTCATATTATGATGCTTTGTTTAGGGTCGATAAGGAATCAGCTAGTATTGTTCAGAGAGATTTAACTCCATGGCTTGAATATTTTACCGAGGTTGTTGCTTTAGAACTTTTTAAAATTAAAGAAAAAGTAAGAAAGTTGTCACTTGATGTCAGGATGAAGACAAAATTTGGTGAACAAATTGCCTTAACTGAAAGACAGATGAGACTTATGGAATATATTTCAGACCAGGGTTCAGTCCCAATGCTTGATTTGAAAAAACTTATTCCAATGGTTTCTGAGGATACAATTTTAAGAGATTTAAACAGTTTACTTAAAAAAGGAATAATTAAAAAAGAAGGAAGTACTAAATCCTCTCGCTATGTTTTTGCTAGAGGATAAATGTAAAAAAATTTAAAAAATATGACACCACAAGATCCACAATTTTTATATATGATCTTGGTACTTCCATCTCTTTTTGGATTAACTTTAATGGGTGAAGGAATTTACAAATGCATACACGAAGAATGGAGTGGGTTAATTAGCATATTTTTTGGACTAGCCTTCATCGCTATGGTTGTCTTTGCTTATTTTTTCTTTTCTTCATACATGGCTAACCACAGTGTATAATCTAGATAAATAATGGAGTTTAAAGAACTTGCAATTTATCTGGAAAAACTTGAAAAGACTTCTTCAAGACTGGCTATAACGGCACTTTTATCTGATTTGTTTAAGAATTTAATTTCCGATGAAATACAAAACACAGTCTATTTGATTTTAGGTCAACTTGCTCCATCATATGAAAGTATTGTTTTTAATATGGCTGACAAACTTATTATTAAGGCTATAGCAAAAGCTTACAATCAAGAAGAAGATTTAGTTAATAAACTTTATAAAGAGAAAGGGGATTTGGGTATAGTTTCTGAAAAGTTAGCAGATAATGTAAAAATTAATATAGAAAAGGATCTTAAGATAAATGAAGTATTTACTAAACTATTAGAAATTGCTAATGATTCTGGAGAAGACAGTGTTTTAAGAAAAGAAGAAAAGACATCTGATTTATTAAAGCATTTAGATCCACTTTCTGTGAGATTTGTGACAAGAATTCCAATCGGAAAACTACGCTTAGGTTTTTCAGAGAAAACTGTAATAGATGCACTAGCTAATCATAATAAATTAATACAAAAAGAAATTGAAGAAAATTACAATATTAGACCTGATATTGGATATTTAGCCAAACTTATTAAAGAAAATAAATTAGAAGATATTAGTCCTGAAATTGGAGTTCCTGTCGTTCCAATACTTTGTCAACGCTTAAATTCAACAACCGAAATGATTAAAAAAATGGGAACTGTAGCTGTAGAGCCTAAATTTGATGGTCTGAGAATTTTCATTCATTTTAGGAGAAAAGATAATTTTTTAAGAATTTTTACTCGAAATATGAATTTTCTTGATTCAAATATCTTTCCAGAACTTAAAAACTTTGGAAGGTTTGTAAAGGCTGATGAAATAATATTAGATACTGAAGCTGTAGGAATTGATTCTAAAAGAGAAATGTTTTTAGATTTTCAAAAAACAATTCAACGAAGAAGAAAACATGATGTTGAGAAAACCTCAGGGGAGGTACCTTTACAATTTCAAGTTTTTGATTGTCTTTTAGTTGATGGAGAAAGCTTAATTAAAATGCCATATATTGAAAGAAGAAAAAAAATTGAATCTGTAGTTATCAATGGAGATTTGTTAAAAATTGACGAATCAACGATTACTAATGATCCTGAAGTGATTAAAAAACTTCATTTTAAATATTTAAAAATGGGACTTGAAGGCGTGGTTGTCAAAAGAGCTAACGGACAATATGTATCAGGTAGAACTGGTTGGAATTGGGTGAAGATGAAAGAAGAAGAAGGGATGGAAGGAAGACTTTCTGACACAATAGATTGTATTGTAATGGGTTACTTTGTAGGTAAGGGTAAAAGATCACAATTTGGTCTTGGAAAGATTTTGGTTGGTATAAAAGATGGAGATAAAATTAGAACTCTGACAAAAGTTGGGACAGGATTAACAGAAAAGATGCTTGTTGAAGTTAAAAAAAGACTAGAAAAATTAAAATCAAAAGAAAAACCTAAAGAATATGAAGCCCAGAAAGATCTAATCCCTGATGTTTGGGCCACTCCTTCTTTGGTTGTTGAGGTTTCTGCAGATAGTATTTCTGTTAGTAGTAAACATTCATTAGGATTATCTTTAAGATTCCCAAGATTTTTAAAAATAAGAGAAGATAAAGGAGCTGGTGAGGCGACAACACTGGAAGAATTAAAAGAGATACTTAAGTTGCAATAATTTTGCTATACTTAATTTATATTGAAAGAAGGTGATTAAAAATGGCAGAAAAAACAGGTCTTGGTCTTAAAAAAGAAACTTCAGGAGCTTTAGCTTATGTTTTAGGCCCAATCACAGGAGTAGTCTTTTTAGTTTTAGATAAAGATCCTTTTGTGAGATTCCATGCAATGCAATCAATAGTTGTTTTTGTTGGTCTTTTTGCAATTCAATGGATGTTGGGTTTAACTATAATTCTTGCAATTTTAGTTCCTTTAGTAGGAATAGTCAGTTTTATTCTTTGGTTAATGCTTATTTATAAAGCATGGCAAGGAGAAGAGTGGGAAGTTCCTTTTGTAGGAAAGCTTGTAAGACAGTTAGTTAAAAAAGTTTAATCATTTTAATTTTAAAAATGATTAATAAATAACACCTCCAATCGTTTGGAGGTGTTTTAGTGTAAAATTAAAAATAATGAAATTAATCATAGGTTTAGGAAATCCTGGAGGGAAATACAAAAATAATAGACATAACGTTGGGCAAATGGTTATTGAAAAATTACAATTAATTTCCCACAACAAAGATATCTTATTAAAAAAGTCTGATTCTTTTATGAACGATTCAGGAGATTTTGTTAAAAGTATGCTTACCAAATCTAAACTAGAAACATTCAATTTATACATTATTCATGATGATTTAGATATTACATTAGGAAATTATAAGATCCAATTTGGAAAGGGACCCAAAATTCATAATGGTATTAATGATATCCAGGAAAAATTAGGTACAAGTGACTTCTGGTATGTCAGAGTGGGGGTTGATAATAGAGATCCTAATAATAGAATTTCAGGAGAACAGTATGTGTTAGAAGATTTTACAAATGAGGAACGAGATATTCTAGATAAAGTAATTAATGAAATATGCAGAAAATTGGTGATTTTATAAATGTCCCAAACAGTATAGTCAGTAAATTTAAGACTGATAATACTGATAAATATGTATCCAGAGAGTTTCAAAAATATGCCTATGAACTTGCTAAAGAATTGGATGATCTTGATCATACATCCTTATATATGCGTATTGTTAAAATTAATCCAAGAGGATTGGTAGAATCTGCAAGAAGTTTTGTTAAAGACGCCAGTAATGCTAGAAGTAAACCTAGATTATTTATGTGGAGATTAAAACAATTAAAAATTTCTAAAACTGTCACAAAAGAAAATTAAATGTGGCATAATTAAAAAAGATGAAAAAGGATCTTATAAATCATTTAGTCTTTTTGCTTTTATATTTTATCTTAATAACTTTAGTTAAAAAGTATTTTTCATTTTCATTTTGGCCATTTTGGGTTGGAGGATTAGTAGGTTTATTTTTATCAAATGTGGACCATTTACTACATGTATTTGTGTTTAAACCATATGAATTAACTTCCCAAAGGGTGATTGCATTAATGAAGGCTAAACGTTTTAAAGAGACTTTAATACTTTTATACGATACTAAAAACGAAAGAACTAATTTAATTTTTCATTCATTAAATTTTCAAATTATATTTTTAATTTTAATGTTTTGGTTATTATCTTCTTCAGGAAACCTTTTTGGTAGGGGGCTAGTACTTTCCTTTTTATTAAATTTAGTAATCTTTCTTTTAATAAAAATAAAAACTAATGAAATTATTTTAATTGATAATAATAAATCTAAACTTTATTTTATTGGAGTATTTTTAATGCTTTTCATTTTTGGTTTTTTGTTTTAATATAGGCTCCACATGCTTAAGCCTGTTAATTCTTTTGAAAATGCCAAAAGACAGCTTGATTTAGTTGTTCCACTTCTATTTAATGATTATCAGGATAAAAAAAGACTGAATAGAGCAGTTAGGCTTCTAAAAAAACCTCAAAATATATTAAAAAAGAAATTAAGCCTCAAACTTGATAATGGTAAGAAAAGGTCCTATCAGTCCTTTAGGATTCAATACAACGATGCAAGGGGACCATTTAAAGGTGGTATTAGATTTCATCAGAATGTAAATGAAGATGAGATCAAAGCCCTTTCTTTTTGGATGAGTATAAAATGTGCTGTTGTTAATATTCCATATGGAGGAAGTAAGGGTGGAATTATTGTAGATCCAACTAAACTTAATTTAAGAGAATTAGAAAGGTTAACAAAGCAATATGCTAACTTTTTAACTCCCTATATAGGGCCATGGCGTGATATTCCAGCGCCTGATGTAAATACTAATGGTCAAATAATGGCTTGGATGCTTGAAATTTTTGAAAAAAGAAAAAGACATCATTCACCAGCTACTTTTACTGGAAAACCTATTGAATTGGGAGGTTCTGAGGGGCGTGAAGAAGCAACAGGAAGAGGAGGAGTCTATATTCTTCAAGCTTATTTAAAGTCTAAAAAAATAAATCATAAAAAAATTAAACTTGCCATTCAAGGATTTGGTAATGTTGGATATTGGTTTGCAAAATTTGCTTTCGATGCTGGTTTTAAAATAATTGCTATATCTGATGTTTCAGGGGGAGTAATTAATACTGCTGGCCTAAATATAGATGAATTAAAAAAACTCCATGTAAAGTTCGGTAATTTAAAAGAAGTTTCATCAATGACTAAGTATAAATTTATTGAAAATAAAGATCTTTTAGAACTTCCTGTAGATTTATTAGTTCCAGCAGCATTAGAAAATGCAATCGTATTAGAAAATGTAAATAGAATAAAAGCAAAATTCATTTTGGAAATGGCTAATGGTCCAACAACTTCAGATGCTGACGAGATATTAAAATTAAATAAAATTGATTTAATTCCAGACGTTTTAGCTAATTCTGGTGGTGTGACGGTATCTTATTTTGAATGGATTCAAAATTTACATGGATATAAATGGACCAAAGAAAGAGTAAATAGAGAATTAAAAGAAGTAATTACAAATGCATTTAGTGATATTCAAAAAGTAGTATTAGAAAAAAAGATAACTTATAGGGAAGCTGCATTTTACCTAGCTGTTAAAAGAATAATTGATGCAATGATACTTCGGGGAAGGGTATAATTTACTCTCTACAACAATCTATGGCTTTTTGAACTAAGGATCCTAATTTTGAAAACACAGATTCAGAACCACTTTTTTTTGACTTTTCATCTAAAAAGTCAATTTCTTCATCATTTTTTTGTTTAATATCTTTTCCGCCGACAATCCCTAAGTTTAATCCCCAGAAAAGAGAATAAAGTTTATATGCTTTTTCAAACATATCCCAGGCTTTCTTTTTATCATTTTTCTTAAGTTCTTTGGTTCCAACCTCCATTAGCCTCATTGAGGCTGAAAGGAGATGTTTACTGATACACCAAACTTCACCTTCATAATCTTTGATGATCTCTTTTAAAAGATCGGTACGCATTAATCTAACCTCATTTAAAAGGTCTAAATATTTTTTGTCTTTAGTTTTTTGAGAAGTATAAAAAAGATGTTCTTCAATTGAAATTAAATTCATTATTCCAATTGAAAGGTCTTCACCTGAGGATAAGTCAAGCTCCTTTTGGGCCGTTACCTTTTCTACTTTAGTAAGTAGTTCTTTATAATTTTTAATCATATATATAATAGATGACGAATTTTGTTAATCATATTAAAGTTTATATAAATAGCCTCCCCAGAAGTATAGCACTAAGCTAAAAATAATTAATACTATTACTGGAAAAACTACTCGTTGAAATTGGAAAAGTTGTCTTCCTTTTATTTTTCTTACCTTTTTATCTAAGTAAACTCCTATTAAAAATGCAGGAATTCCTACTAAACTTCCAAATACCAACTTGTCTACTCCTAAAATTTTATTAAATGGGTGTCCAATTATATTTGTCCAATAAAGTGGAGGATAGGTAAGAAGCGTCCAAAGTAAAAAAGTTAAGTAAGTAATTATTTTTTTGTCTAGTTTTTTTAGGAAATTAAAATTCTTTTTACCTAACCAATCTACTGTCCAAAGAGTTAAAGAAACCATTAACCCACCCACCCAAATTCCTGAGATTGAATCATCAATTCCGAGGTAACGAGAAAGTCCTAATCCACCCACAACTGCAATTGTGCAAACAGGACAAACAGCAAATACCGGTTTAGGTGTTAATAAATATATTCCAGGAACTATTAAAAAACTTAATACTTTAGATATTTTTTTCATCTTTAAAACTTTAAACTTTTATAATGTTCGATTATTTGTTGATCTCCAGTGAGACATTTTCCTTCAGGTGTAATTAAAAGAGGTACACCCATTTCGGCTAGTGGAACTCCACATGTTTTTGCCCTTTCTGCCATAAGACTAGCATTACTTTTATTGTTCCAAACCTCTAATTTTTTTATTTTAATTTTATCTTTTCCGTCCCAATTTTCAAAAAAATCATCTACTATTTTACAATGTGGACACCCATCTCCCCAAAAATATTCGTAGGTATTTGGTTCAGGAGTAGGGAGGGGTTTTGAATTATCTTTAGTAATTAAAAATGCACCACCACCTAAAATTAATATTGTAATTACAATTACAATGATTCCAAATTTGTTCATACTATATTATAACCAGATTTAGTTATTATTTCCTTAAGTTTTTTGATATCATGTTCATTTTCAATTTCTAATGTTTCTTTAGCATATGAACATTTACAGGACATTCCAGCATCGGTTAGGTCAATTTCCAACATGGTTGCACAAGATGGACAATTCATTCCCTTAATTTTGTAAATTTTTTTAGTCATTTATTTAATTATTTCAAATGACCCAGTATACATTCCCATACTACAAGAAAAGGTAAGTGTACCAATTTTATTGGGTGTAAATTCTATTATTTCTGTTCCAGTTGAAGGAAGGATTTTATTAATATTCATACTTGGTATTACAAAACTTCTAGAACAACTTTGTACATTTTTGGTTACCATTGTAAGTTTTACAGGGATTCCTATTTTTAAACTAGTGACATTTGTTTTATATGCATAATTACTTACTTCTATAGTGGCTTCTTGTACACCATTTACTACTTTTGCTAAGCCATTTCCAGAATTATCCACTTTTTTATTAGATTCAAACAACACTTTACTATAGTTTTGAAAAGTATGAACTGAACCTCTTAGAATTTGTCCTGTATTAATAGCAATAAGTCCAATAATTATAATCACAATTGCCGCGATTTTTGAGAGAATTGGATTTTTAAATACAGAAGAAACAGTTAATCCTAAAAGGAAAAATACAGGTGAAGTTCCTAGTACGAAAGCAAACATTATCAAGCTTCCAAAAAGAGAGCTTCCTGTTCCTATTGCAAGAACCATCATTGCCTGTGTTACCCCACATGGGATCAATATAGTTAATGCGCCCAATAGAATTGGAGCAAAAATTGATGAGTCTTTTGAAATTTTATTTAAATATCTAAGTACAAATGTAGGGGGTTGAATTACTGTATAGCGAAATATTGGATGCAAATTTAAAAGTCTACCTGCTGTGGCAATCATGAAAATTCCAATTGCTATTTGTAAATAACCTTGGAGAGTAGGGGAAAATGTAAATTTACTTCCAATTGATCCTAAAATTGCTCCTAATATTGTATAAGATATCAATTTTGATAGAAGAAAAAGGAATGTATTTTTTGTTTTTGAATTAGAATCAGTTAGGACTGAAGCTAATAATCCACCTTGTACAGCTAAACAAGAAATTCCTCCAGTTGTAAGTCCAGTTATAAATGCTAAAAAAATTTGGTTCATAATTTTTACTACTTGATATCCCCCATGGGGGGATATATTATATCTTAATTATTAAAAATAAATATGCAAGGGGCAAAAGGAAAAATATTACATAGATTGAAAATAGCTAGAGGTCATTTAGAGAAAGTTATTAAGATGGTTGAAGGGGATGAATATTGTATTCATATTGTTCATCAATCATTGGCTGTGCAATCGGCTTTAAAAAAGGTTGATGAAGTGATCTTAGAAAATCATTTAAAAACATGTGTTGCCGACTCAATTAAAAGAGGAGAAACGACTAAAGCTGTTGGTGAAATGATGGATGTTTTACGAAAAAAATGAAGACCATTAGAACCTTTTCCGTTGTGGGTATGCATTGCGCTTCTTGTGCAAAATTAGTTGAAAGAAAATTAAACAACATTGATGGAGTTATTAGTGCAACAGTTAATTATGCAAATGAAGTGGCAACTATTAATACAAATGAAAAAGTTAAGGATAGAGATTTAATAAAAGCAGTAATTGATGCAGGATATAAGGTTGGAACTAACTCAGAAGAAGAGAAAAGAAAAGAATTCAAAGAACTTAAAATAAAAGTAATTATTTCCTCAATTTTGGCATCAATAATCATGATTTTGGGCTTTATTGGTGGTAGAATAAATCCTTTTCTTTCACTTATATTTGCAACTGTTGTTCAGTTCTGGGCAGGAAAAGAATTCTATCTTGCTAGTTGGTCTGGGATTAGAAATAGAACAACCTCAATGGACACTTTGGTAGCAATAGGTACTAGTTCTGCTTATTTATATTCTCTTTATTCTGTTTTCTATGGGGGACAATTATATTTTGATACATCTGCAGTAATTATTTCTTTAATTCTTTTAGGAAGATTGTTAGAATCAAAAGCCAAAGCTCATACTTCAGATGCTATTAAAGAATTATTAAAATTTCAAGCTAAAACTGCAGTAGTCATAAGGAATGATGATGAAATTGAAATTTCAATCGATGAACTTTTACTCAATGATTTAGTTAAAGTTAGACCGGGTGAAAAAATTGCAACAGATGGAATAATTATTGAAGGTTTTTCATATGTTGATGAATCTATGATAACTGGCGAATCTGTACCTAATAAAAAAGAAAAAGGCGAAAATGTAATTGGAGGGACTATAAATAAAAATGGAAGTTTTATTTTTAAAGTAACTAAAGTAGGTAAAGATACAATGCTTTCCCAGATTGTTAAATTGGTTAGTGAAGCCCAGGGAAGTAAAGCTGAGGTTCAAAAGTTGGCAGATACTTTTTCAAGTTATTTTATTCCAATAGTATTAGTAATTGCTGGTATTACCTTTATTATGTTTGGATTGACTAATGCAATTGCTGTATTGGTTATTGCTTGTCCGTGTGCAATGGGACTTGCAACTCCGACGGCAATTATGGTTGGAATGGGAAGAGGGGCTAAAAGAGGAATATTAATAAAAGATGCGAGTGCTCTTGAGGTTTTAAATAAAGTTAAAACAATTATTTTTGACAAAACAGGAACAATTACAAAAGGAAAGATGTCAGTAATTGGAAAACTTCCATCTAATAAATTAATTCAAATTGCTGCAAGTTTGGAAAATTATTCAGAGCATCCGATAGCAACTGCAATTATTGAGAAAGCAAAAAGTTTAAAGATTAAACTTTTAAAAGTTGTTGGTTTTAAGTCAATAGATGGAATGGGAGTGGAGGGGACTGTCCAAAATGAAAAATATTTTATAGGTAAACCAGGTATATCTTTGTTTAAAGATAATAATTTAATTACTTCTTTTGAAGTTGCAGATGATATTAAACCTAATGTAAGAGAAGTTATTAGTGAATTACAAATGAAAAAAATTGATATATGGATGATAACGGGAGATAACAAAAAAATAGCATTTGGTATTGCTGGTAAGGCAGGAATAAAAAATGTTATGGCAGAAATACTACCGTCTCAAAAAGCCGCGAAGGTAAAAAAATTTAAGTCGGTTGCTTTTGTGGGTGATGGAGTTAATGATGCACCAGCATTAGCATCAGCTGATGTGGGAATTGCAATGGGAACAGGAACTGATGTGGCTATCGAAACTGCTGGAATTACATTACTGAATCATGATTTTAGAAGTATTTTAACCGCTTTTAACTTAAGCCATGCAACATTAAATGTAATAAAACAAAATTTATTTTGGGCATTTGGTTATAACGTAATTTTAATTCCAATTGCAGCTTTGGGTTTTTTAAATCCAATGCTTGCAGCTGGAGCTATGGCTACAAGTTCTATATCTGTTGTTTTAAATTCATTGAGGTTAAATAGAATTAAGATCTAATTTTTATTAGATCTTTTTAAGTGAAGAGATTATCAAATCTATTTCATCTAATGTTTCTTGATTCCAAGAGTTTGGGAGTTTGATTGAAATGTGACCATAGTTAGTGGGCTGTCCAAAGCTTCCATCCGAATATTTTTGGCAAATAGTAAATCCTAGGCCATTTAAATCTCCACTTCTTCTTAAAGTTCTACCATCTTTTGAAGTTAATTCTTTAAAAAAAATATATCTACTGCTTGGGCCTTCAAAGTCTGGATCACCAGAATATAAACAAAGGGCTCCACCTGTTGCACCCTGGAATATGGTTATTTGATAACCGTCCTTGTTTAAATATAATTTTTCATCAGCTACTGTTTGATTCTCTCTTTTTATAATCCAATCACCTGAAGCCTGTAGACTGTATTGATCATAAGAAAGTCCGGCGCTTTTAGATACACCCCCACTTATAGTTATAAGTGGTTTTGTTGTTGGTGTTGGAGTGGGTGTTGATGTTGGTAAATTTTCACTAGATGTGGTTGTTTCAGCTTGAGGTTTTTCTATTTCTTTTGTTTTTATTCCAAAATAGTACCCACCATATGTCATTGCTCCAATTATTAATATAACTAATACTATTTTGCCAAATATAGAAAAGAACTTTTCCATTATTTCTATAGCATTTTTGCAGTTAGGAGTTGACTTGTCAATATACTTACCGTTATAGTGATTATCGATATGTCAGTAATAAAAATAACGGACTCTGATTTTGATAGTAAAGTTCTTCAAAACAAGTTACCAATTTTGGTCGATTTCTATGCAGACTGGTGCGGTCCATGCAAAATGGCAGAACCGGTTTTAGAAGAATTAAGTGAAAGTTATAAAGAAAAAGTAGAGATAGTTAAATTGAATGTAGATGAAAATCAAGCTACATCAGCTAAATTTGGAGTAATGTCAATCCCAACAACAATTTTATTTAAAGAAGGAAAAGAAGTGGGTAGACAAGTAGGCTTTGGAGGAAAACAAACTTTTGAAGAATTAATTAAAAAGGGGGTGATTTGAATGGATCCACAAAATACACCAGTACAAGACCCAACAGCACCAGTTGTTCCAACTACACCAGTAGCAGAACCAACTGCACCTGTTATGCCAGTTCCTGAACCTGTTACAACACCTGAACCAGAAACTACAGTTCCTGGACCAGCACCTGTTGCAGAAGTTCCAACTGAACAACCTGTAACTGAAACACCAGCTGTCTAAAATTAATAATTAATTAATAACTTGTTTTATGAAAGATAAAATTTGGGACGTTGTGATTATTGGTTCCGGACCTGCAGGTTTGACTGCGGGGATTTATGCTGTGCGTGGAGCAGCCACTACAGTTATATTAGGTGGAGAAACTTGGGGAGGACAACTAATGTTAACCAGTGTGGTTGATAACTATCCAGGATTTAGCGACGGAATAATTGGTCCTTCACTAATGGAAAATATGAAGAAGCAAGCTCTTCGGTTTGGAGCAGAATTTATTCCAAAAAATGTTACCGAAGTTGATTTTAGCAAAATTCCTTTTAAATTAGCTACTTCTGATTCTGTTTTTCTTGCAAAAACTGTAATAATTGCAACTGGAGCAGAGACTAAATGGCTTGGAGTTCCTGGTGAAAAAGAATTTATTGGCCGTGGTATTTCATCCTGTGCTCCTTGTGATGCACCTTTTTTTAAAGAAAAAGATGTATTAGTGGTAGGTGGAGGAGATTCTGCAATGGAGGAAGCGTTAGTTTTAGCTAAGTTTGCATCTAAGGTAACTCTAATTCATAGAAGAAGTGAATTTAAAGCTTCTAAAGCAATGCAAGAAAAAGTTTTTGCTAATAAAAAGATTAATGTTATTTGGAACACAGAAATATTGGAAGTTATTGGATCTACAAAATTTGAAGGGTTAAAGGTTAAAAATATTACATCAAGCGAAGTTTCAGAAATTAAAGCAGATGGAATGTTTGTCGCAATAGGACATACTCCATCAAGTGAGATTTTTAAAGGCAAAATTGAGTTGGATGAAAAAGGGTATATAAAAGTACATAGTGGCACAAAGACTAACATTCCTGGAGTTTTTGTCTCAGGAGATGTTCATGACTTTACCTATAAACAGGCAGTAACTGCTGCAGGGTTTGGATGCCAAGCCGCACTTGACACTCTAAATTATCTAGTTGACAAAAATTAACTTTTAGAGAAGAATTAACACATGTCAGAAGTTCTTGTAAAAAACAAATCTTCACTTTTTGAGAAGTTAGTTCCAGCGTTATTAATAATTACTATTGGTTTAGCCTTTTTAGTTGGAGTTTTATGGCAAAAGGTTGAAAATTTGGGAAAGGGAGGAACGACAGCTACAACAGATACCACCCAGCAAGCACCACAACCTAAAAAAATTGCAATATCGCAAATAAAAGATCTGTTTAATAAGGATTTAGTTAAATTCGGAGATGAAAATAGTAAAGTTATTTTTGTTGAAGTATCTGATCCAAGTTGTCCTTATTGTCATGTTGCAGGTGGGTTGAATCCTTCTTTAAATTCTCAAATTGGACCACAATTTAAGTTGGTTAAAGATGGTGGAACATATATAGCTCCAGTTCCTGAAATGAAAAAATTGGTAGATAGCGGGTAAGCTTCGTTTATCTGGATCTATTATCCAGGTCATGGTAATGGAGAAATGGGTGCAAAGGCTTTATATTGTGCAAATGAAAAAGGAAAATTCTGGAAGGTTAGCGATTTACTCATGACTTCTGCGGGATATGATTTAATGAATAATGTTGTTAAAAATGACAAAGCACAGGCTGGAAAACTTGCAGATTTCTTAAAATCAGCAATTAATTTTACTGATATGAAATCTTGTTTAGAAAGTGGAAAATATGATACTAGATTAGCAAATGATATGGTTATAGCTAAAGATTTAGGTATAACTGGAACACCAGGTTTTTATGTAAATGATACAAATTTTGCAGGAGCATATTCTTATAAAGATATGGAAAGTGTTGTTGCTTCAGCTTTAAAGTGATTCGATTATTTTATAAATAGCCACAGCAGCTGTTCCCCAGACGTTAAATGATTTATTTACTCCAAACATAGGAAGCTCAATTATTAAATCGATTAAATCTAAAACCTCCTTTGATACTCCTGTTGTTTCATTACCAACAATGATCGCACAGGGAAATTTAACTTTTTCTTTTGTTAATGATCGATAATCAATTGAGTTTTTGTTTTGTTCCACTGCAATAGTTTGTATTCCGTCTTTTTTTAATTTTTTAATTACATCTATTGTGGTATCTGCCTTTTCCCAGGGTACCCATTCCTCAGTTCCTACGGCAGCTTTGTGGATTCTACTTGATGGGGGATAATCAGAATCTCCACAAATAAAAACTTTTTTAATGGCGGTAGCATCGGCAAGTCTAAAAATTGATCCTATATTATAGGTATCAATTATATTATCAAGTACTATATAAATTGGGTTTCTTTTAATTTTTTTATCCTCACCGTTTACAGGTTTTGTTTTTCTTAATTGTTTTGAATTTAATTTTAAGTTCATTTTTTTAGAAAACTATTTCTTGCTACTGCTGTAAGCCTTTGTATTTGTTGATTTTCAAAGAAAAATCTATCTGTTCTATCTTGGACCCAATTTTTTAATCCTTCTGGGTCTTTGTTGTATATAGTATTTATTACATCCTTCATTGCTTCGGAGTTTAACTTACCCAATTTGTTAATATTTGCTGGGTGAAGAACTTGCTCCATAACTGATAAAGGACTAAGTCCTGTTGCTGACCATCTATCATATTCTCCTTCAACCCATTTATTTATTTCGGATTTTTCCATTTGTATATGATTTTACCACATGGCTAAATTATATTTTTCGTGGTAAAATACAAACTTACGATCATAACAATGATTGTTTTAAGGACGGTGAATGAATAAATGAACAAAAGATTATTTGTAGCAGGATTACCTTTCGCAGCCACAGAGGACGAAATTAAAACCCAATTTTCCCAAGCTGGAACTGTTGTTTCAGTAACAATTATTACTGATAAATTTACAGGAAGATCAAAAGGCTTTGGATTTGTTGAAATGGAAAAAGAAGAAGAAGCAGAAAAAGCTATTAAAACTCTCCATGATACAGATTTTGGAGGAAGAAAATTAGTAGTTGCTGAAGCCAAACCCATGGAAAAAAGAGAATTTACACCTAGAAGTGGAGGAGGAGATGACAGAAGAGGAGGATACTCTTCAGGAGGTCGTGGAGGATTTGCTCCAAGAAGTGGAGGGAATCGTGGAGGTGGAGACAGAAGAGGTGGATTTTCAAGAGGTGGAGGTAGAAGTGGAGGATATTAAATAGATGACAAACCAACTAACAGGAAGTGTTTGCACTAGATGTGGAAAACCACGTATAGTGGTTGACACCTATGAAGAAAAAGTTGATACATCAACTGTTACCTATACAATAACAGAATGTTCTGATCCTGAGTGTCAAAAACTAGTTGAAAAAACTTTAAAAGCAGAAAAAGTTAAAAGACAGTTTATTAAAAATGAACAAGAAAAAAGAGAAACTGCAAGAAAGAATGTTTTAGCTGAGAAAAAAGCTTCTAAAGGAAGAGAATAAATTTCATCTCATTTTTTATACATTATTTTGCTGCGGGACTTGGATTCGGACCAAGAATATCCACCTCCAAAGGGTGGCGTCCTGCCGTTAGACGATCCCGCAATCTTCGTATTTTATCATTTAAAAACTAAATGACCAAGTTGTAGATATTTGTTTGTGCTTTGTAAATCCAGGTATTTATTGATAAAATATCAAAGTTCCGTAATAATTACGGGCCCATAACTCAGCGGTAGAGTGACTCCCTTTTAAGGAGTAAGTCGATGGTTCGAATCCATCTGGGCTCACATTTAGAAATAATTTTTAAAATGGCCCCTTCGTCTATCGGTTAGGACACTAGGTTTTCATCCTAGTAAGGGCAGTCCGACTCTGCCAGGGGTCACATATTGCATTAATAGTCCTTGTAGTATTAAATTAATTAATGGCTACTTCAAACATGGAGCCACCATTAATTGATGTTAAAATTTCTAATCCTGTTACCTATTTAAAACTTTGGTGGAAAAAAGTAATGGGAGAAGAAGGAGTATATTTTAGTTTTAGAATTCATCCAATTACTGCATTTTTAATTGCTTTTGCTTTTGCAGTTGGATTTTTTGGTGCAGGAAGATATTCAGTAAATATTCCCTTTTTAAAATATGAAGTAGAAGGTACCACAAAACCAACTACAGTATCCGAATCTATTTGGAAAGAAACTGCTTTTACAGGAAAACTCTAATATAGCCCTGTTGGATCTAAATATTTTTTAATAACTACATCGTCTGAGGCAATAACTTTGGAAGTACCAAATAATTTAGATCTGTTTACCCTAATAGGTAAAAGAATATTTGCGGTGGGGGAATACAATAAACAAACTAAAATTTTAAAGGTTGCTGATGTAAAAGATTTAGAAGTTTTATCTAAAACTCCAATACCAATCCCAACCATAGTGGCTACGCCTGCGGCAACTTCTAGTTTTGCACCTATTCCGACAGATGCCATAGACAATTCACAAACAAACCTATAAAATTTTCTGATATGGAAATTTTGTCAGGGATTGTAAGTTTTATTCTGCATATTGATACCCATCTAGGGCAGATAATTAATGATTATGGAACTTTATCCTACTTAATATTATTTGCAATAATATTTGCAGAAACGGGGTTTGTTTTTACTCCATTTTTACCTGGAGATTCACTTCTTTTTGCAGCTGGAGCTTTTGCAGCCTTGGGATCATTTAATATATTTTTGGTTTTAGGGGTTTTGTGGTTGGCAGCATTTTTAGGTGATACAGTTAACTACTGGATAGGTCATTTTTTTGGTCAAGCATTGATTGATAATCCTAAGATTCCACTTAAAAAAGAACATATTGAAAAAACTCAAAAATTTTACGATAAATACGGTGGGAAAACCATATTTTTAGCTAGATTTGTGCCTATTGTTAGAACTTTTGCACCATTTGTTGCTGGGGTTGGAAAAATGGAATATGGAAAATTCATTTCATTTAATTTGTTAGGGGGACTTACATGGGTATCAGGCTTCACACTTTTAGGATACTTTTTTGGAAATATAGAATTTGTTAAGAAAAATTTTTCTTTAGTAGTTATTGTTATAATTCTATTATCAATAGTACCAATTATATATGAATTCACAAAAGCAAAACTCTCCAAAAATAAAAAATAATTTTACTTATTTATTCATTTTATTATTTGCATTTTTAACATTTGTTTTTGTTAATAGGCAAAGTTTGTTTATTAAGTTTGATCCTAATTTAATTAATAACTATTTAAGGTCTCAAGATATTTTGGATACTGAAAATAAAATAAAAGATAGAATATTTATCTCTGATAGTGATATTTATATCGCAAGTGGATATTTGTACGCAAATGGAGCAGACCCTAGAGATTTTAATCTTCATCCTCCGTTTATTAAATATTTGTTTGGTTTATCTTCAAAATACTTTAATTTACCACTTCTACCCAATATCTTTTTTGCCGGTTTTTTGATTTTGGGAGTATATGTTTTGGGTATCAATGTTTTTAAAAACCCAACAGTTGGATTTTTGGCTTCAATTTTGTTAATGTTTGACCCGGTTTTTAAAGAAGTAACTATATATGCATTACTTGACTTGGGACAAATTGTATTTATATTATGGTTTCTCATTATAGGTCTTTTCTACTCAAAACATTATTTAATAGAAGGAATTCTGTTAGGTCTTGCTATGTCTTCTAAATTTTGGACCCCAGTTTTAATATTTTTAGGGATTTTATATATTTATAAATTTTTGGTTATGAAAATAAATATTAAAAATGAACTTATTATTTTATTTATTGCGTTTTTAACATTTTGCTTAACATATGTAGTTAGTTTTATTAATTCTGATGGACTTTTTAACATCTTTTTCTGGCAGGCAAAACTATTAAAGTTTATGCTAAATCATAACGTTGCTAGCAAGTGGGGTAGTATTTTAAAAATGTTTTTTGGAGGATATCTTATTTGGCCGATATTATTTTTTGCAAATTTATATTTATTATTTAAAACCAAGATCAAAGGGGTTAAGTTTTTAATTTATTTATTACCAATTCTTTATTTATTTTTACTGACTTTTCAACTTTCTTTTACTCGTTATTTCATTTTGATCTTACCTTTTCTATACTTAAGTTTATCTAGTTTATTATGCGAAAAATATTCCTAACAGTTTTATTTTTAATTAGCTTTCTTTTTATTCCATTCTCAACTTATGCTAAAGATTATTCAATAGAATCTGTTAATTTTGAGGTCAATATTAATAAAGATGGTTCTGCAAATATCATTGAAACGAGAAGATATAATTTTTCAGGAGACTTTACTTGGGCTGATGAATGGATTCCCTTAAAAGGTTATAACATAATTGATATAGAAATTTTTGATGATAATTTAATTCCACTTCAATTTGAAAAGAGTTTAACTTCAGATAAACTTTATCTTAAGTGGTACTACAAAGCTTCGGATGAGATAAAAACATTTATTTTAAAATATAAAATTGACAATGCTATCACTGTTCATCCTGATATCTCAGAATTTTATTGGCAATTAATAGGGGATGAATGGACAAAAGGAACAGGATATGTATCGGCTAAGGTAATCCTTCCATATGAAGCTGATGATAATAATATTTGGGCCTTCGGACATGGGCCATTGAATGGAAAAATCTTTATAAAAAGCACAAAAGAAGTTGATTTTTCAGTCAGCAATTTACCTTCTAAAAAATTTTTCGAGATAAGAGTGCTTTTTCCAAAAGCTAATTTTACTAATGCAAAAACAGGTACTTCAAATTTAGATTCAATCTTAAAAGAAGAAAAAATGTTTGGAAATAAAACTCAAACTCTAAATATAATAATAGCTGTGTTTCTGGTTATACTTGCTTTATTGTTTGTATTTAGAACCCTATTTTGGATTAAAAGATGGAAGGAAATTGGAAAAGACGAGAAGTTACCTGAAATAAATTTAGCAAGAACACTTCATGAACCACCATCTGATTTAGCCTCAGTCTATGTAGAAACTCTTCTTAAAAGGATTCCAACAGAAAAGTCAATTGTTTCAACAATTTTAGAGTTAGTCAGAAGAAAGGTGTTAAAGATCGAATTTGAAAGGAATGGTAAAAAAACAGTTTTTGGTAGTAAAGATCAATATTTTTTAATGTTTAATAAAAAAGATACTAAATTATCTGAAATGGAAGAAGATTTAATAGATTTTTTATTTACTTCCAGTAAAGATAGGTTAGATTTTGATGAAATAAAGTCTATAAATAAAAAACATCCAACCAAAACATATAATTTTTGGTTATTGTGGCAGAAAAAAGCAAAAGAGGGATTAAAAGAAATGGGTTTTTTTGAAAAAGAAAGTTTAAATTATCAAAAAAAAGCAATTGTTGAGACTGTTATAGTTGGCTTTTTCTTATTATATATTTTTTACATTTATATATATTTATCTTTTTGGCCGTTAATATTTATTCCAATTATTGGTATCTGTTTTATTGTTATGGTTTTGGTTTCCATTTATATGCCCAAAAAAAGCGCTTGGGGAGGAGCTGAAATGGCTGGTTGGATTGCCTTTAAAAAATGGCTTAAAGACTATTCAGTTACAAAAAACTATTCAATTGATTCTGTAATACTTTGGGAAAAATATTTAGTTTATGGAACTGTTTTAGGAATATCTGTTAAGGCTTTATCACAACTTCCAATAAAGTTTTCAAAAAGCTTTGAAAGGTCTGGAATGTATTTTGTCGGGAATACAGGAAATGGGGATTTTACAACTTCTTTTATAGTGCTTTCAAATGGGTTTAGTTCACTTTCTAGTAGCTTTTCAGGTTTTGGAGCCCAAGGAGCTGGATCGTCTGGAGGGTTTTCGGGGGGCGGAGGTGGAGGAGGTGGTGGTGGAGGAGGCGGAGCAGGGTAATATTCACCTTATTGACCGACACTTTTATTATGCTATAATAGCCAGTACAAGTTAAGGGTTGACTCGCCTTCAATTGGTTGAAAACTCCACTAAGAACCTTTACTTTTAAAGAAATTTAATTACTAATAAATAAGTCGTAAATAAGAAAGAGCCCAAAGTTAATTTTTATTTTAGTTCGCTCCTGTTCGTGTTTGTGGCTTATTTATTATTAATTATTTTGTTCCTTAGTACTTTGAAAACTAAATGTGACAATATAATTTACTGAAAATTTATTTTTTCGTTAGTATGTAAAATAATTTTCAGGTTCAAGTTGTGACTAGGAGTGTGTAAAAGATGTTTCCGATATCGTCAAAAATTCGGAACCGTCACTTTTTGAGGATTTGATCCTGGTCCAGGATGAACGCTAGCGGTGTGCTTTAAGCATGCAAGTGGGACGAGTTGTAGCAATACAACTAGTCGCGAACGGCTGAGTATAAAATAGGAATCTACCCAATGGTGTGGAATACCTTATCGAAAGATGAGCTAATACCACATGACCTCGCAAGAGAAAAGGACTTAACTGTCCGCCGATGGATGAGCCTATTTCCCATCAGTTTGTTGGTAGGGTAATGGCCTACCAAGACTATGACGGGTAGGGGATTTGAGAGGATGACCCCCCAGAACAGGACTGAGACACGGCCTGTACACCTACGGGTGGCAGCAACTGGGAATCGTGCGCA
>Ga0172379_10001577_pt1 | contig 44746 bp, 47 predicted proteins | sample GrowelOW334metaG_FD_119756 | JGI IMG/M metagenome (GOLD analysis project Ga0172379, IMG submission 119756) | Groundwater microbial communities from an aquifer near a municipal landfill in Southern Ontario, Canada - Groundwater well OW334 metaG | ecosystem: Environmental > Aquatic > Deep...
CCAACGTTTCGCGCCTCGCGACCGATCACCGCATTACACACCAAAAGCCATTTTCCCCTGAAATCCCCCAAAAAACCTGCCGATCAATAGATGTCCGTAATTTCAAATGGAGGGAAAACAATGACCAATTCAAGTAAAGTTAGGGAATCTCGCTTCCAGCAACAATGGAACAAAGCCGGAGCGATCCAGTCGGCCATGACCCAAAATATTCTTAAGTTAGATATTAGGCTAAGGCTCCCAATCTTAGCGCAAAGCTTGTTCTCCTCGCTGGGAGGACGGTACAAGGAAGCCACTCTTCAAGACGTTATCGCCGCCTTAAAGCCAGACCTAACTAAACAAGCCGCCAAAATGCTCGGTTTAACTTCGTCAAGAGTAACTCCCCATTATTTTCGCTATAAAGTCATGCCGGCGCAGTTAGGGGAACTAGATAGCATTGTCACCGCCCGTGGTTTTCGGCGAATAGGCGGGATAATGAGCGTGATCTCCGTCCACCAGTTCCCTAAGTCAGAGCGCTCTCCTAACTCCAAACTCTGCCTCGCCATCGAAGTCGATCCAAATCGCAAAGATCCAACCCTAACATTGGCCGGAGTCGGCATTATGGGGAAAAAACCGGCCGACTTTGCCGCCGCCAGTAACTTTTTGAAGCGCCAACCAGGGGAAACCCGGTTTGGCGCCTTGCTGGCCCATAAACACCTGACAACCTTTGCTGAAATGCCGGGAGTAGCGATTGAACTGATCGATTGTTCGCTCCAGGCGATTTGGGAAGCGGTGGGGAAAAGATAAATGCCGGTTGTAAATTACAACTCCCAAACCAAATTAACCGGCAGTTCTTATTCTCACGGGCAAGGTGGACAAACCATTACTCCGGCCCGGGAAACAACTATCCGGGAAGCGCTTGACCACCTTAAAACCAGGCCAAACGACCGCTTCATGCGTTCTCATTTGCTCAAGAGCTTAATCAGCCTGAAAGAAGAAGGGATCAAATTAGCGGTTGAATTATTTAAGCAAGAACCCTCTCTGCCGCTCTTCGGTTTCCTGGTCAAAACCGGTTCCAGCTCCAGCCAGTACCCGGCGGTTATGGCCGCGTTGCAATCGCTCGGTATGCAGGCTGGTCTGGAAATGTTTCGCCGGCATCCGAGTCCCAGCGTCAGAGCGGTCTTAAAAGGTGAAGCGATCAGGCTAACTTCGATTTGGGAACGATATTTTTCGCTCAACCGCGAGCGCCATCTCGCTTTTCAGTCAATGCCTCGTTTTTCTCTCCCAATAACCACCGATCTCTTGCCGGTCAAAGGCAAAACGGCGGTCAACCTCGCCAACTTTAAACCCGAGGTTTCGACGTCCATCTCTTTCCGGACCGGGACCGGCTTGAGAACGGTCAAGCCAATGGAAACATTCGCGCGCCTTGAATCAGTGAAACTGTTTTCCGACAATGACCAGTCGATCTCATTGGTTCAATATCACGGCACAGATTTCGCGCTCTTCTTTGCTCCGTCAACCCGCCGGGTCGCGGTTGGGCCGCACGAACATACCCTCACCGGGACCGGCCACGGGAGCGGGAAAGGCTTGACCCAACAAGCCGCCCTGGTTTCGGCCGTGATGGAAGCGCTGGAACGCTACAGCGCCGCCGAAGGGGTTGGCAATAATTGGCCGGGCGGGTACGTTGCCGATCTATCGCTCACCCAGAAAACGCTGGCTGAACTGCGGCGTGACGGCCTGGCGGCGCTCGATCCAAACCAATTTAACCTGGAACATCCTTACGAAAACCAATCACTGCATTGGGTTAAGGGGGAAGTAAAAAACGGGAGTGGGGAGAGTAAAATTATGGTCCCGGCCCAGATCGTCTTTGAAAACTCTAATTTAGACGAAGTTGAAGTCTTTTTAACTTCATCCAACGGCTTGGCTTCCGGCAACACCATGGCGGAAGCCAAACTGCACGCCTTGCTGGAAGTGATCGAACGCGACGGCGATTACAGCATGTATTATCAACCGGCCCGGACCTTTGCGCTTTCCGCCGAAGACCAGGTGGTCGGCCCGATCATTCAGGCTTACGGAGCCAAAGGATTGAGCGTCCAATTGCTCGACCTAACAACGGAGTTCGGTGTCCCGACCTACCGGGCTTTCATTCACCTGCATGAACAGATCTTGAGCGGCAGTGGCGCGCACCTTGACGGCCGGATCGCCGCTTTCCGGGCGATCTGCGAACTGAATACCAAAGCTTTTATTTATGAAAGACATAATCGATCGCTGACTCCCGCCGCTGAACAACGAGCTGATGTCCGGACTAGGCAGTTCGAAACGCTCCCTTCGTTCTCGACCATGAACGTGGAAGAGGACCTGGCTTTGGCGGAGAGATTAATGATCGCTAACGGCTTGTCGGTCGTTTACGTCGATCTAACGCGAGCGGACCTTGGGATCCCGGTCGTGCGGGCGATCGTCCCTGGACTCGATCTGCCGCCGGTCATAAGCCGCCGCCAGGTCAAGCATTTATTGGAGATGTTTGGGAGTGAGGGGACGGTATGCTAACGGCTGAACGAACCCAACAAGCAAGCTCTTTTCTCGCCGCCCGCAGGACGGTCCTTAACAGGATGAAGGCCGCCGGGGAAGGCGGGGCCCTCGACTACCGGCCGCAGAAGATTGGTCTTAGCCTAACCGATAAATGCAACTCCAATTGCACCTATTGCTCCGCCAGCGTCGGCCCCAGTGGGAAAGAGGTCATGCCGATGGAGATCGTTAACCGGTCGGTCAGAGAAGGGGCTGACGCTGATATCGCGGCGGTCGTCCTGACCGGCGGCGAACCGACGACCCATTTTGACCTGCTGATGAAAGCGATCAGGCAAGCAAGCGAGTGGGCCCTGGCGCTCGCGATCCAGACCAACGCCAAAATGCCGGCCGAAACCGCGCAAAAATTAATTAAAGGAGTGGGAAACTCCGGTTGGAGACAAGAAAATTTCGGCCTTTTTCAATTCAACCTCTCTTACGCCTTGTCGCGTTCGCCGGCCGAGATCGAAAGCCTGGTTAATTTTGTCCGGTTATTCGGCCAGAGCCGGATCAGAGGGGAGATCCTGATCGAAGCGCTCCACGACCAGCCGATTCCCGTGCAGGAGGGGGTCGATCTATTGAACCGGCAGTTAGGCGACCGGCTGGTTGGATTAAAGGATTTCTTTTTGACGGGAGATAAGAAATTAAACATGATAGTTAATTTCCCGCTGATGCTTGGCCGCGCCCGGGTCTTGCGGGAGATGCCCCTTGGCCAAATGATCCGGGAAGCTTGTCAACCGCTTGATTTTTCCGGCTACCGCCGGCTGGAGCAATTCGACCAGGATGTCATTGCCGTCGATCCGTTCGGCTATGTTTATCCCTCCGGCCTTTATATGTATATGGGAATTTATCCGATCGGCAATATCAGGGTAAATACTCTGACGGAAATAATTGAAGAAGCGAACTGCGATCCATTCCTGATCATGGTCAGCAGAGGAAGAGCCGGGCAGTTCTACGATCTGGCGAAAGAGCTATTCCCGGAGTTTGCCGCGCTGGCCAAAACCTGCGCTGTCCCATTTGAAGTCTTCGCCGATATTCTGGAAGAACCGGTGAAAGCCTTGGCGGTTTTAGATAAAGCGGCCGACCAACTGATTAACGACTAAGGTTTACTTCCCACATCGCCGAGTCCGGCTCGACCGGCGCGCCGAACCCCAAATTAGAATAGAAGAGCTTGGCCCGTGGATTGTGACGGGAAACAAGATAGCTGATCTTCTGAACCCCGGTCTCTCCGGCCAGGTTATAAAGCGCCAGCAGAGCTTCGCCCCCTTTACCGATGACCTTTGAGGCGAGATCGTCCAGCCCCATATATTCACCGACAATGTTGATCGAAAGCTGAAAGAGGTTCAAACCGCTGGAAAAGGGAAAGTAAAGGCTCGGAGAATGATCGTATTGAAAAGCTTTTGTTTTCAGCGTTAGATGAATAATCTCGTCATTTTGAGAAAAATAAAAACCAAGGGAGAGCCCGTGAAATATCGAACCAAGATGCGAAATGGCTTGAGCGGTAAACCGGGGGTTATGATATTCCTCCGATCGGTTGACCAGGAAACGATTTCCGCCTAATTCAAAGCGCGTCAAAAACACGCACTCACTCGCTTGTCCCAAACTGATGCTCCGCTCCCGCGCAGCTTGCGCGGCCCGTTCCGCCAGCGGGACCAGCGGTTTACTGAACGTTCGAGTGGAAGTTGAGGCGGCAGCAATTTTCATACCTTTGTATCGAACGGAAGAGGGGGAGATTTCAGAGGGAAGAGGGAAACTCTAAATCCTAAATCCGAAATACTAAACAAATATTAAGCTCTAAATAATAAATTCCAAATCATTTTAAACCTTAGATATTTAGTATTTAGAATTTGTTTAGAGTTTCGTATTTAGTTTTTAGTATTTATTTTGTGTTATAATTCCCCACATGAACGAACAAAAACCAGCTCTAATTATCGGTCTCGCTTTCGTGATCGGCATGCTCGCCTTCGGCGGGTTTTATTATTCCGCCCAACTTTCGGTTTCCAACCGCGACATTCTCTCCGTTACCGGCTCGGCCAAAACCCGGGTCAACGCCGACCAGGGGAAATTGACCATCTCGCTCGCCAGACAGGCGAACGCCAACACCCTAGCCAATGGATACGCCGGGCTCGCTCATGATCTAATCTTGACCCGGACCTTGCTTAAGAAAGAAGGGGTCGCCGATATTGCTGAAAGCCCGGTCTCCATGAACCAGGTTTACGACCAGAACAACACCGGCCCGACTAAATACACTTTAAACCAAACGGTCACCGTCCAGCTCAACGATGTAGTCAAGATCACCAAGCTCTCAAAAATGGTCCCGTCGCTGACCGAACAAGGAGCGGTGATCTCGGTCCAGGCGCTGGAGTACTATTACTCGAAACTTCCCGACCTGCGGGTTTCCCTCTTAAGCGAAGCGGTGAAAGACGCCAAAGCGCGGGCGGAAAAGATCGCGGAAGGGACGGGGCGCCATGTCGGCAGTGTCGCAGCCGCTTCGAGCGGAGTCGTCCAAGTCTTGACCCCTAACTCGGTCGACGTCTCCGATTACGGCTCTTACGATACCTCGAGCGTAGTCAAAGACATTATGGTCACGGTCAAAGCTTCGTTTTATCTGAAGTAGTTATTTCTTCATCGCTTCGGCGACTTTTATCGCCAGTTTGATCAATTTTTCTTCGGTCGCAACCTTAAAGTTATAGGTGTAGAGCTTGATGTAATTGGTGTCGCCGGTCGAGAGACAAATGCTTTGCACCGGTCCCTTGGGGTTGCTGACAAGGTAATGTTCCGCTTTGATCCGGGGGTCGGTTTTAATGACCTGGCCGTGCCTCTTCCAATTGCGCTGGTTGCTGTTGTAGCTGACATATTTTTCGTAAACGATCGCGACCGCCATCTCTTTCTGACCAGCGACAAAATAATCAACGCTGACCAGTACTTTCTCCTTGCTGGGGACCGCTTTACTAACCTTGATGTCGGAAGCGGTCGCGACCCAGGCGACAGGGAACATTGTTAATAGTTCCTCGCTGGTCTTGGGGGCTTTCCATTTAGCTTCCGAAGCCGTGATCAGGGTCAGGGCCAGCAAACAAATCGCGAATATTTTTTTCATCTTAATCCTCCTTATGAATGTTCGATCTTATGCATGACCAGGTCAGCGATCGTCTTTAACGACAGGAAAAGCAGAATAGGGGCGTGGGCAACCCCCGGCAGGATGACATCCATCGCCGCGCCAAGGATCAGGGTCAGGTGCATCGGAATGATCCGGGCGTAAGGGAACATGAAGAGCCGGTCGAGGTTGGCTTTGGACTGGTCCCGCTCCTGATTATATAAGTAAGAAAATATATGGTTCGCTAAAAAGACCAAAATTGTAATAAAAACCCAGCCCCACTGGACCGGCGCGCCGTTGCTTAACGGGGTCTCTCCCGCGAGGGTGAAGATCGACAGGAAAAGCAAATAGATCAAATGAAAGAAACCGTAGTGCATTAAAAAGAACGAAGAAGTATCCCCCATAAAAAACCAACTCGACCGGCCGGTGGCTTTCTCCAACCGGCGCATTTTGATGACATTGATCGCGCCGATAATCACGCTCTGCGACCAGTAGATCCACATCAGTTCTATCAGGCTCCAGTTGAATTTCACCGCCAAAGCGATCGTCAGCAGGTTGGCAAAAAAGAGCGACCAGGCGCTGGGATCGGTCCGGTCGATAATAAAGAATTTCTTAGCCATTTATTGGTTTATTACAACTTCCCTTTAAGGAACGCTTTTAACAACAGGTCTGTCGAATCGGTCAAGCCGCAAGCGTCATATTCGGTCTTGTCGTAATACTCAATGATCCTCTCGCGGTGTTCAAGGCCGAGAACTTTACCCAACTGGACCCCTTCCTGGTCAAAACTATTGATCCCCCAGATAAAACCTTTCACCGCTGTCCGATGTTCGGTCCAGGCCAGAAGGAGCCCGGCGGTGAAGGGGGTCAACGCTTCAAGTAGCATCGAAGAAGAAGGGCGGTTTCCGGGGAATATTTTAGCCGGGTTGGCGTCATCTTTACCAAAGGCCATGGCGTCCGGCTGGGCAAAGAAGTTGGTCATCAGCTCTTCGTGATGGGTCACTTTGGTTTGCGCATTCTTGTCGTACTGGTATTGCGGGGTGATAAAGCCGATGAAATCACACGGGACGATCTGCGTCCCCTGATGGAGGAGCTGGTAGAACAAATGCTGGCCATTGGTCCCCGGTTCGCCGAAGACGATCTCACCGGTCTCGAACTCCAGTTTATTCCCTTCCAGGTCGACCGACTTGCCGTTGCTCTCCATCTCCACTTGCTGGGTATGGGCGGCAAGTTTCGCCAACCCTTGCGCGTAGGGGAGCAAGGCGCGGGTCTTGAAGCCAAGGAAATTAATATTCCAGATGTCGAGCAAGGCCGAGAGGATCGGGATGTTTTTTTCGATCGGCGTGTGGCGGCAATGGTTATCGAGCCAGTAAGCCCCTTCCAAAATATAGCTGACATTCTCAAAACCAAGATACAGGGAAAGGGGGAGGACGCCAACGGCCGAGGTCGCGCTGAAACGGCCGCCGACCCAATCCCAGAAACCGAACATGTTTTGCGGATCGATGCCGAACGCTTCAACCTTTTCTTTGGCGGTCGAAACGGCAACAAAATGTTTCTTGATTGCATCGGGGTGGTTCTTCAAACCGGCCAGAAGCCACTGCTTGGCGGTCCGGGCGTTGTGCATCGTCTCCGCGGTGGTAAAAGTTTTGGAAACGATAATGACCAGGGTCTCTTCCGGATCGAGGCTGGCAGTTTTTTCCTCGAAGTCGGTCCCGTCAATGTTGGCGATAAAGACCAGGTTCATCCCCGGCTGGGCGTAGGGGCGGAGAGCGACCGCCAGATATTCCGGGCCCAAATAAGAGCCGCCGATCCCGATCGAAACGATATTTTTAAATTTCTTGCCGGTCGCGCCCGTTCTTTGGCCGGAGAGGACTTCGCCGGAGAAGCGTTCGATCTGGCCCAAGACCGCGTTGATCCCCGGCATCACGTCCTGGCCGTCAACCATGACCGGATCGTTCTTCCGGTTACGCAGCGCCGTATGAAGGACTGCCCGGTTCTCTGTCCGATTGATCTTCTGGCCGCTGAACATCGCCTGGATCTTTCCGGCCAGATCGCTCTCTTTAGCCAGTTCGGCCAGAAGCTTGATCGTCTCTTCGGTCACCCGCTGGCGGGAGAAATCAAAAACCAGATGTTCGGTCTTGACCGAGAACTTATGGCCGCGCCGTTCATCCGCCTCGAAAAGATCCCGCAAATGTTTTTGACCGATCTCTTTATAATGCTTGGCCAGTTTTTTATACGCTTTGGTTTTGTTGAACATTTTATGCTCCTTTTGCAAACGCCTCATCAACTATCTTCTTCGCTTCTTCAAAGATCTTTTTAAGATGGTCCGCTCCCCTAAAACTTTCGGCGTAGATCTTGTAGACCTCTTCGGTCCCGGAGGGACGGGCGGCGAACCAGCCGTTCTCGGTCGTCACTTTGAGGCCGCCGATCTCGGAGTTGTTCCCAGGGGCGCGGGTCAGTTTGGCAGTGATCGGCTCGCCGGCCAGTGTAGTAGCGGTCACCATCTCCGGTGATAATTTCTGGAGGATCGCTTTTTGTTTGGCATTGGCCGGGGCGTCGATCCGCTCATAAACCGGCGCGCCAAAAAGGGCGGTCAATTCTTGGTAATGGATCCCCGGGTCTTTACCGGTCACAGCTAGGATCTCGGCCGCCAGCAGGTCCATAATAAAACCATCCTTGTCGGTCGTCCAAACGGTCCCATCCTGGCGGAGGAAGGAGGCGCCGGCGCTCTCTTCGCCGCCGAAGCCGAAACTCCCATTAAGGAGGCCGTCAACGAACCACTTGAAGCCGACCGGGACCTCCATCAGGGGGCAGTCCAGCTTTTTCGCCACCCGGTCGATCAGGCTGCTGCTGACCAGGGTCTTGCCGATCGCCGCCGTTAACGGCCACTTGGGCCGATGCTGGAAGAGGTACCAAATCGCCACCGCCAGGTAATGGTTCGGGTTCATCAGCCCAACAGAGGGGGTGACGATTCCATGGCGGTCGAAATCGGTGTCATTGCCGAACGCAATATCATATTTATCTTTTAGTTTTACCAGGCTCGCCATCGCGTAAGGCGACGAACAATCCATCCGAATCTTCCCGTCACGATCAACGGTCATAAAAGAGAAGGTCTTATCGACCATCGGATTAACAATGTCGATCCTTAGGCCGTATTTTTCGGCTATCGGAAGCCAATAATTGACACCAGCCCCACCCATCGGGTCAGCCCCGATCGAAAGGCCGGAAGCTTTGATCGCTTCCATATTAATGATGCTCCCCAAGTCATTGACATAGGGGGTGACGAAATCATAGAGCCTGGTAGTCGAGGCTTTGAGAGCCGCTTCATAAGTGATCCGCTTAACCCCGGCCAGCTTTTTGGCGAGGTACTGATTAGCCCGTTCTTCGATCCATTTCGTCACCTTAGTATCGGCTGGTCCGCCATGGGTCGGATTGTACTTGAAGCCGCCATCCTGCGGCGGATTGTGCGAGGGGGTAATAACGATGCCGTCAGCTAAGCCGGTCTGCTTTCCCCGGTTGTACTTTAAGATCGCGTGGGAGATGACCGGGGTCGGGGTATAGCCATCATTTTCCTGGATAAAGAGAGCAATACTGTTTGCCGCCAGGACCTCGAGGGCGGTTTTCTGGGCCGGGTCGGACAGGGCATGGGTATCTTTTCCCATATAAAGGGGGCCGTTGATCCCGTTTTCCTGCCGGTAATCGCAGATCGCCTGGGTCGTGGCCAAGATATGGTCTTCGTTAAAGCTTCCTTTTAATGATGAACCCCGGTGGCCGGAAGTGCCGAAAGCAACCCGCTGCTGCGGATCGTTATGGTCCGGATGGGTGGAGTAATACAGCTCAATTAATTTAGTGATATCGACCAGGATCGAATCGGGCGCTTTTTGACCGGCTAATGGACTTAACATATGACCCAACTTTCTATTTCAGGATTATCTATTATACCAATAACGGCACTTTTCAGCTATAATGATTATTACCATGAAAGGTCAAATGCCGAGGACAAAAGCGCCAAAGCTTATTCATAAGCCTTCGAAGCCGATCAGCAAGGAGAAAAAACCGTGGGTGAAACCGTCGACTTTTCGGGGCTCAAAGTAGACAACGTCACGCTGGCGGAAGCGGTCGCGAAAGTGGAAAGCCTGATCACCGCTCATCAACCAAGCCTGGTCGTCACCCCAAATCCGGAAATGATTGTCGCCGCGCAGGATGACACTGAACTCCGCGCGGTCGTTAACAACGCCGCGCTCCGCGTCCCGGACGGGATCAGCATGGTCGTGGTCAAAAAGCTTCTCGGCGATCCCCTGAAAGAGCGGGTCTCCGGGATCGATCTGATGCAGCGGCTCCTGGCAGTCGCGGCCAAGAAAGGTTATAAAGCTTTCTTTTTAGGGAGCGCCCCCGGGGTGGCCGACGAAGCGGCCGTTAAAGCCAGGGAATTAAATCCCGGCCTGCTGGTTGTCGGGACCAATGATGGTTATTTCAAAGATGAGGCCGCGCTCCGCGCCAAGATCATGGCCGCCAAGCCGGACCTCCTTTTTGTGGGACTAGGAGCGGGGAGGCAGGAAAAGTGGCTCGCCGCCAACCTAACAAAGTTAGGGGTCCCGGTCGGGATGGGGATCGGCGGAAGTCTCGACACCATTGCCGGCAAAGTCAGACGGGCCCCGGTCCTGGTCCAAAAGTTATACATCGAATGGCTCTACCGCTTGCTCCAACAGCCGTGGCGCTGGCGGCGGCAGATCTCTTTGATCAAGTTCCTGATCCTGATGTTTTTCCCGAGGAAAAAATGACAGACTTTTTACCGGTTAGCAAACACGACCTGCGCAAGCGAGGGATCGAACAGCTCGACATCATCCTCGTCACCGGCGACGCTTATATCGACCATCCAAGTTTTGGCCCGGTCCTGATCGCTCGGTACCTTTTAGCGCATGGCTTTAAGGTTGGGATCATCGCCCAACCAGACTGGAACAAAGACGACGACTTCATGAAGCTCGGCGCGCCGCGCCTCTTCTTCGGCGTCTCTTCCGGCAACCTCGACTCGATGGTCGCCAACTACACCGCCGACAACAAGATCCGCCGGACCGACATGTACACTCCGGGGAATGTCGGCGGCAAACGGCCGAACCGGGCAACAATCGTCTACACCAGCAAACTAAAAGGGCTCTTTCCCGGCGTCCCGGTCGTCCTCGGCGGGGTGGAAGCAAGCCTCCGCCGTTTTGCCCATTACGATTATTGGTCCGACAAAGTCCGCCGCTCTTTGATCTTTGACACCAAAGCCGACTACCTAACTTATGGGATGAGCGAGAAGGGGATTTTGGCAATAGCAAATAAACTCTCTGGAAGCCGCGACGATATTGTCGCAGGCTTCCAGGAAATCCCCAACACCGCCATTATCGTTAAAGATATTTCGGAGTACAAAGACGCGTTAGTTCTCCCTTCATATGAAGAAGTCGCGACGGATAAGAAGAAATACGCCGAAGCCTTTAAGCTCTATTATCTTGAGGGGCGGAAGAAACATCCCCGGATAATCATCCAGCCGTGCCAGGGGCGTAACGTCGTTGTTTTCCCGCCGCAAAACTTAACCGGCCCGGAACTTGACGCTTTGATGGAGATGCCGTTTGTTAGGGCGCCTCATCCATCATACAAAGAACCGATCCCGGCCTGGAACTTCGTGAAGTTCTCGACCGTTTCCCACCGCGGCTGTTTCGGCGGCTGTTCTTTCTGCGCCATCTCCCAGCACCAGGGGAAATATATCACCAGCCGCTCCGGCGAATCGATCAAACGGGAGATCGCCAACACAATAATGAAACAGCCCGATTTTACCGGCAACATCCTCGACGTCGGCGGGCCGACCGCCAACATGTACGGAATGACCTGCAATAAAGAAGAGGGGTGTACCCGGGCCAGTTGTATCTATCCCAACGTCTGCCCGCATCTCGACGCCTCCCTTAAACCGGCCTTAAGCCTCTTACGGACGATCCGCCAGATCCCCGGAGTGAAGAAACTTTTTATCGGCTCGGGGATCCGCTACGATCTGGCGTTGCTCGATGACGAGTACATCAACGAGATCGCCAAGCACCACGTCAGCGGCCAGTTGAGCGTCGCGCCGGAACATGTTTGCGAAGAGGTCCTGCTGATGATGGGGAAACCAAAGATCGACAAGTTCCTTGAGTTCAAAGACAAATTCGACGCCGCCAACCGCCGTCACAATAAAGAACAGTTCCTGATCCCGTATTTTATCTCCTCCCACCCGGGGAGCACGTTGAACCACGCCCTGGAGCTGGCCCTTTTCCTGGAGAAACATCGGATCCGGATCGAACAGGTCCAGAACTTCACTCCGTCACCGATGACAGTTTCGACCTGCATGTATTACACCGGGCTCGATCCGTTCACCGGCAAACCGGTCCATATCCCTAAAGGGGAAGAGCGGACTTTGCAGAAGGCTCTTTTGCAACCACACCTTGAGAAGAATAAGCTGAAGGTCGGCAAAGCGCTCCGGATGCTCGGTAAGAATAAGTACTTCAACGAATTGACCAGTTAAGTTTGCAATTAGCCGGCCATTCTTGCTATTATTCCATTGAAAATAGTGAGGTGGACCATGATAAAAAAGAAAGCAAAGAAAAGCGCCAAAAAACCAACCGCAAAAAAGAAAGCTCCCAAAAAACTTAAAAAGGCGGCTAAACCAAAGGGGCCAAAGGTCCTCGGCAAGATCACCCACATTTTCGACAAGATCTCCGTCGCGATCATCAAGGTCGCGGCCCCAATTAAAGTCGGCGATTACATCCAGATCAAGGGGACGACCACCGATTTCAAGCAGAAGGTCGATTCGATCCAGATCAATCACAAGAACGTCCCGATGGTCAATAAAGGAGCGGAGATCGGCCTAAAGGTCAGCAGTCAGGTCAGGGAAAATGACGTCGTTTACGCGGCTGAAGAAGAAACTCATTTAGTGGTCGCGCCGCAACCAAGCTACCCCATGATCCAGCCGATCAGACCGGTAACCGCGGCGCCGCAACCTAAGCCGATCATGCCGCCGGTCAGACCGATTGTTCCGCTGACACCCAAGCCCGTGGCTCAACCAAAACCGGGCTATGATAATACAAAGTTCTTGAAGTTCTAAGAGAGGGCGGTCACAATAGCGGAGCCAAAACGCCGGGCGTTCCCCGGACCATCGGCGGTAATAATATTTCCATCAACTTCCAAACCCCGGGCGTTATAAATAGCTCCGGCCGCTTTCAAGCGTTCCGCTTCACCCGGGAAAACGGTCGCTTTTTTACCTTTTAATATCCCGGCTATCCCTAAAATTGCCGCCGCGGAACAGATCCCGGCGGTCACTTTCCCGGCAAGATTGAACGCGCGGACCAAATTGAGGACCCGCTCATCCTCATAATAATCATAACAACCCGGTCCGCCAACCAAGACCAAGGCATCATAATCGGCCGCCTGAACATCATCCAGGAGCAGATCAACCTTAGTTTTTAAGCCAAGTTTACCGGTCGCGGTCCCCAGCCGCGTCGAAGCGACCGTCACGCCAATCCCGGCTTTTTCCAACTCCTCGCGCGGCTGCTGGTACTCTTCGTCGCGGAATTTTTCGAAGGCAATAATAAATAAAGCTTTTTTCATGGTTATTTTATACCCCTCATCCGTTAACTGCTGCAACAGCCCTCATCCAAGTAATTCTTAAACAAATACTTTTTCTTTCCAACCTTCTCCCAAAGGGAGAAGGAGTGGTTCTTTTCATCAACAAACTCTCAATTCCCTCTCCCAGACTGCGTAGCAGTCGTTGGGAGAGGGCTGTTAAGCACTGACTAAACTAGCCGCTCCTACTCGGGTGAGGGCCGTAATAATTCCTATTTTTCTATTTTCGACCGTAGATCGAGGAGCCGCATGATGTCCCGCTGGGAAATGATCCCGACCAATTTTTCCCCTTCGACCACCAACAGGCGGCCGAATTCATTGTTCGTCATTTTCGCGAGGCACTCCATGATCTGGGCGTCGCCCTGGATCACCAGCGCGTCGCTAACCGGGATCATGACGTCGCGGACCGAATACTGCGGCCACTTGTCCTGGTCCAGTTCTTTGATGAGATGGACGGTGACGATCCCGAGCAGGTTATCGTCTTCGATGACCGGAAAAGAAATGTAGCGAAGTTTAAGGAAATAGTCGTTGACCAGGCGGTCGACCGCCAGGGTCGGGGGGACGGTAACCAGTTCTTTGCTCATGATATTTTTCGCCATGGTCCCGCTCAAGAAGCGGCGCATCAGGACCTGGCGGTAGCTCGCTTCGGCCGATTCCTGGACGAAATAACCGATAAAAATGAACCAGAGCCCGTTGAGAAAAAGACCGGCAAAGACCAGAAAAAAGCCATAGGCCATGATGAGGAAGGCAAGCGCGCGGCCGATCCCGCTGGCGATCCGGGTCGCCCGGCTTAGGTTCCCCATGATTTTCCAAAGGATCGAACGGAGGACCCGCCCGCCGTCAAGCGGAAACCCGGGTATCAGATTAAAAAGAGCGACCGCCAGATTGACGATGAAAAGATAATTGGACATCGAAATAACGTAGCTGGGAACATTATAGCGAAGCAAAAGCTGGGTCAGGAAAAAGAAAAATAATCCCAGACCGAAGCTCATCAGCGGGCCGGCGATCGCCATTTTAAATTCGACCCACGGGGTCTCCGGTTCTTTTTCCAGGTGAGCGATCCCGCCGAAAATAAAAAGAGTAATGCCGTGGATCGGCAGATCGTTGCGCATCGCGACCACGGAATGGGAAAACTCGTGCGCCAGCAGGGAAGTAAAGAGCAGGAGCGACGAGACGACCGCCATCATCAGGTAGGCCGGATAGTTCAAACCGGGATCGGTCTCGGGAAAATATCCGCCGGCCAAGGTAAAGATCACCAGGGCGAAGACGATGAACCAGGTGTAATTTATTTCGACCGGGATATCAAAAAGAGTTAAGACCTTAAACGTTTTTTTCATAAGTAAAAGCGTCGATGATGCCGTAGACCCAGAGGAGGATCCCGGCGATCGAGGCCAAGCCTAAAGCGATCAGCGCCAATAAGCCGTTGAAGATCAGCGCGGCGTAAATCGAGATCGGGAAAATAAAATAAAAAGCGAGCATCATTTTCAAGCCTTTGGCCCCTTCGCCGCGCAGGACCTGGCCAAGACCGACCACGAAAAAAGAGGCCAGGGCGGCGAGCAGGCGGTCTTTTTTCATCGGAAATGAGCCTCCAGGATCCGGTCAAGGTTCTGCCGGTCAACCACCAAAGACGAGCCGACCCCCTGAATATCCTGGGGCTCCCCGGAAGCGGTAAAGGTTGTGACCTCGCCAGGGCCGAGCATCCGGGTAAAGTTCAGGATCCGGATCATACTGCCAAGCGACAAATTGGTATCGATATGCTGGCGGCCGATCTCCAGGCCGACCGGCGCTTTCAGGATATTGTCCGGGCTGGCAAATTCCTTAAAAAGGGCCAGGATAAAATTCTGCTGGCGGGTGATCCGGCTCAAGTCCCCGTAGGTATCGTGGCGGAAGCGCAAGTACCCCTCGGCTTCTTTCCCGGACAACTTCTGCCACCCCTTTTTCAGGTTGATGTAGAGCTGCTGGGCGTTATCGGTGTAATACATATCCTTATCGACGTAGATATTGACCCCGCCGAGCAGGTCGACTAAGGCGACCGCCGCGTTCGGATTGACCAGCAGGTGCTTATCGATCTTCAGCCCGGTCAATTTATAGAGCGCCGCTTTGACCGCGTCGGTCCCGCCGAAAACATTGGCGGCGTTGATCTTCTGATAACCGTAATCGGGCAGCTCGACCAGAGTATCGCGGGGGATGGAAAGCAGGGTGATCCGGTAATGAACGGGATCGATCCGGGCAATGATGATCGTGTCGGTCCGGCCTTTCATGTCGACGATCCTTTTACCGGTAAAACGATCGTAGTTCATGTCCATTCCGAGGATCAGAATATTGACCGGGACCCGGAGCGAACCGATCCGCAGGATCGGCGGAACCAACCGCGGCATAAAAACGTTGGCGTAAAAATAAAGGATCCCGCAAAAAAGCGTGGCGAGCGCGAGCAAGCGGTATGAATCGAGTTTTTTTCTGTTCATTATTGTTCCGATTTGGGGTAACCGACCGGGATGATATAAAACGGATCGCGGGTCTCGGGGAGTTCCAGGACCTTGGCGACAACGTCGTCCCAAAAGGCGCCGACCGAGACCGAGGCCAGTCCCAGGGCGACCGCCTGTAAATGGATATTCTCCGCCGCGTGTCCGACCTCCATGTTTATGTAACGGTAGGAACGCTGGCCGAATTTCGCCTGGGAGATCCTAAAGTTGCCGCAGACGATGATCACGCAGGGGGCTTCGCCGATGAATTGCTGGCCGAGCGAGGCCCGAACGATCGCGGTCCGGCGGTCTTCGCCGGTCACTTCGACCAGCTTATGGCCGTCGGGAATGTATTCATAGACGCCGTCTTTTTTGGCAACGTACAAGTTGAGCGGGTAAAGAGAGCCGGCCGACGGCGAGGCCCGAAAACCCCAGCTCTTTTCCGTGATCCCCTGCGCCGACCAAAGGATCTGGGAGAGTTGTTCCAGGCTTAGGTCGTTGGGATAAAAACTCCGCCAGGAACGGCGGCGGAAGATCGATTCCTCAACCGACATCTTGCCGATGATCTTCGGTTCGGGAAGCTTGATGAACTTCTTCTCGGCCGCGGCCAGGTCGGCCGCCAGCGCTATCAGCAAAAAGGTAAATAAGATCTTCTTAATCATTAATAGCTAGTTTAAATTTAGCCAGGACGCTGTTGCCGCCCCGGTCGACGATCGTCCCGACATAGATCCCGTTGCCGATCAAGGTCCCGTCATCCGCCCGGCCGTTCCACTGGATCTTGTTGATCCCCGCCGAGCCGCCTTCGGTCCCGGCGTTAAAGGAAAGCTTTTTTATAATATCGCCGCTGACCGCGATGATAAAGATATCGATATCGGTGTCTTCCGAGAGCCGGTACTGAATGACCAGGTTTTTATCGGCGGCCAAGCTGAACGGGTTGGGGTAGACCAGCGCCTCGCCGACCACCCGGAGCGGTCCGCCGATCACTTCTTCCGATGGAGAATGGGTGAAAGGGACACTGCCCATGGCGTTGAGCGAAGAGGTGAGGAACAGGAGCAACAGGCCGGCCAGAATATTTCGCGTCATGGAAAAATACTAGCATATTACCGCCCAAGAAAAAAGCCCCGAATGCGATGGGTCGCACCCGGGGCTAAGCGACTAAACCTCGATCAGTTCGGTCTCTTTTTCGGCCGCTTTATTTAATTTGGCATCAAGCATTTGCATCTCATCAACGACGACTTCGGTGGCGCTTTTCTTTTGTCCGTCTTTTCCTTCATAGCTCCGGATCTGAAGCCGGCCTTCCACCGCGATCAGCCGCCCTTTTTTCAGGTACTCGCCGCAGATCTTGGCCAGCGAACCGAACGCGACGCAATTGATAAAATCAACTTCTTCCACCCCTTGCTTGTTCTTGCCGCGATTGATCGCCAAACGGAAGGAAGTAACCGCCACTTCCTTGTTGGTGTAGCGGACCTCCGGATCGGCGACCAAACGGCCGGCCAGGATCGATCTGTTTAATCCACGCATATCTTCACCTCCTTTGTCTTGCTGACCCGGACTGCCAGGTGCCGGTCAGCAACTCACCGCGTTATCAGCAATTCTATTGCCAGAAGAAGAGGGGGGCTTTTACTTTGGCGCTGACGAAATACCGTTGACGCGTGTTATAATTCGGCCATGAAAATACGTATTTTAATTTCAATTATGTTGTTGTTTGCTTGTTCTTTCGGCGAAGTCAGAAAAGCGGCGGTAGCCGGTGATTTTTATCCCGCCGATAAGGATGAGCTGACCCGGGTTTTGATCGACAACCTCAACAGCGTCCCTTTTGGTTTGCCATCGGAAGAGATCACCGCCGTTATCGTTCCGCACTCTGGCTCCCAGTTCTCCGGGCAGGTCGCGGCTTACGCTTATCGCCAGCTGGTCGGACGGACCTTCAAACGGGTTATCATCCTCGGCTCGAGCCGCCAGGCCGATTTTGCCGGAGCGGTCGTCCCCAAAAGCGACGCTTTCGAGACGCCGCTCGGCCAGGTGCCGATTGACAAAGAGGCGGTCAAAGGGCTGGTCAAATCGTCACCCGATATTCGCTACGATGACGCGGTCCACCTCAAGGAGCAGGCGATCGAGGTCCAGCTCCCGTTCCTGCAGGCGGTCCTGGGTGACGATTTCCAGATCGTCCCGATCCTCTTCGGCCAACCATCTCTAAAGAGCTGTCAGGCGATGACGAAAGGGCTCGCCCCGCTGCTCGACGAAGAGACTCTGGTCGTGGTCAGCGCCGATTTGTCCCAAAACGACCTGGAGGATTTGGTTAAAGCGTTCGATGCCGGTACAACTTCAACCTGCGCCGCGCCGGCGATCGGGACCTTGCTACTGCTGGCCCCGGAACTCGGGACCACCCGGATCGATATATTGAAGACGGCGATCGTTTTCCGGGCGGTCGTAACGCCGCTGACCCAAGACGATAAGAAGGCCCTCCTTAAACTATCCCGCCAAACCCTGGAAGAGGCGCTGGACGGCAAGTCAACCTCTCCCTTCAAGCCGAACTCGAACGCTTTAGCCGAGCGGCGAGGGGTTTTCGTTACCTTAAAAAAACACCGGGAATTACGGGGGAGCAGCGGCTACGTCCAACCGGTCAAACCGCTCTATCAGGCGGTCCAGGAGATGACCCTGAACGCCGCGCTGCATGACGATCGTTTCCCGCCGTTGACCAAGGCGGAACTAAAAGACGTTGAAGTGGAGATCTCGGTCCTCTCGAAGCTAAAAACCGCCGAGACCTTCGGCGAACTGGCGGCTAAGTTTTTCTGGAAGATGTAAACCCGCAACCGGGAAGAAAACACGGCTTCTTAAAATAATCGAGCAGGGGATAATTGCGGCAAAGGGGAGGGCGCCAGAAATAATTACCGCAACGGCCGTCCGCCCGTTGTTTGAGACAGCGAAAGACAAGCGCCGGGGCTTCCCGATCAAAACGGATAAATTCAAAAGCAAAAAGCCAGGCGAACCAACGCCGAAAAAAACCGACAAAGAGCCGGCTGCGGGCCTGGCCGGGGGTCATGGAGAGATAGATCTCCTTGCAGCATCGGCCGCAACAAAGACAACGGCCGCTTCTTTGCCAGGCGGTCGGAAATATTTTTCGCAGAGCCTGCATCACCGCGTTATCGATCACCCAAAGCATAATGATCGCTCGTTTGACGATCGTCACGGTCTAACTGGACCCGACCAGAACCACTGGTTTTCCCCCTCGGAAGTCTTCCATAAGTTCGGCATATGACCGGAAACAATGATCAGGGAGACCAGCCGGATCGTATCGGCGTAATAGCCGCCTTTTTCTCCCGTATTCATCTGGACGAGGTAGGCGTAGAGCTTATCGAGCCAAGGTTGGTACTCCTCCGCGACCATCGCCGCCACGCAGAACGGACCGACAAACGCGGCATTGCTGTATTTACCGATCGGATTACCGTCAACCGAGTAACCGTCGGCAATCGCTTCCGGGTGGTTGTCGGTCTTGTCCATGATCCAGTTGGAAAGCCGCTTTAAGTAGAGGTCGCTTTCGCCGTTCCAGAGATAGTCGAGCCCGATCTTGAGCGGAGTAACGCAGGCGTTATAGGTGTAATCGTAGCTTAACTGGGTCTCATCGCCGGTCGAGGTACACCAGTCAGGGTATAGTCCGGTCGTGTAGCGGTCGGCAAAAAGGGAGTAAAGCTGATCGGCATTTTCGCTGACTTTTTGCCAACGGTCATCGAACTTCGCCCAGGTCTTGTAATAAGCGGGGGAGTAGTAGGAGGGGTTGGTCGCGCCGGAACCGCCCCAGCCGGCCGCCGGTTTTAAAACATAAGAAAAAGGCTCAACCTCATGCTTCATGATGTTCGCAATGATCTTTTTGGCCTCCGCCAGATAATCGATCGCGCCGCGGCTTCCCCATTGGCGGTCGGCAAACAACAGCGCCATGGCGACATTCTGGTCGGCGTCGGTCGCCGAATCCTTTTCCAGCGCTTCGCCGGTCCGGCTAATCTTCCAGGCCATCAGACCGGTCCCGTTCATGTTCCGTTTGTAATACATCCAAAAACCGTCGAAATATCTTTTGGTCGGGTTCTTCCGGTTCTCCATCAAAACGGCGATCAGCATTCCCCAGCCGATCCCCTCGGAAACCGTGTCGTAATCGTAAAGCGAGCCGCGGTGGACCCGGTATTCCTTGTTGGGTCCGCCTTCTTCCGCGACGTAATTATGCAGCCAGTCTTCATAAGCGGAAAGGACGTTAAGGAGGAGTGTTTCGTCCGGAATCCGGGGACTGATCCCGTAGCGGTATTTAACGACTTGGGGGAAGGGGACCTTCGGCATCGTCCTGGCATACGCCCAATAGGCGGTCAGCATGACCAGCGCCATAATAACGATCGTTAACGTCCGTAAAATTAATGTTCTGTTCGGTGACATTCTTTTGCTTGTGCGCTTGTGGCCTCGGTGTTATTATACAATATATAATATTCTTTTGGAGGACAAAATGTTAATTCAGCTGATCTTGGTCTTTCTTTTCCTGCTCAATCTTGCTTTTTTCTGGTTTTTCGTTTACGGACGAAAATTCCCCGGTTATAAATATCTTGGGATCGCGCTTTTTCTTATTTTGCCGCTGATCTCTGTCTTTTTCGATCAGCCGCGATTCGATCTTGATTACTTCTGGTGGTACGTGGCCGGTTATCTGCTGGCGGCGACTGGAGTCGTTTTACTTGTCTGGGCGCGCCGCGAATTAAAAGAGGGAGAAATTCTGGTGACGAGCGGCCCATACGCCTGGCTCCGCCATCCGCAATATCTCTCCTGTATCTTTATTTTTGTCGGTTGGTGGTGGATCTTCGCGGCGGTCTATTCATTTTACTTCGGCATGTTTATCCTGGGACTGATCTGGATCGAAGCCTGGCTTGAAGAACGGTTCCTGATGGATAAATTCGGGAAAAAGTTCACCGCTTATCGGGCGGAAACCGGGATGTTCTGGATTAAATAAGATTCCAAATCTTATCGTTGTATTCCCTGATCATCCGATGAGTGGAGAAAAAAGCGCTTTGCGCGACGCAGTTGATCATCATGTCTACCCATTCCGACCGCTCTAAATTCTCTTTGGCTGTTCCGTAATATGTGGCCGCCATTTCTTCCAGCGCTTTGTATAAGGCTTTAGAATCCTCATCCAGTTTCAGATCGCTTTCATTGCCAATCTCTCCCGGCGGTGGTACGTAGCCAAAGATCTTTCCGATCCCTTTATCGGCCGCTTCCACGACCCAGCCGTCCAGCGTGCTCAATTGCAAAACGCCGTTCAAGATCGCTTTCATCCCGCTGGTCCCGGAGGCTTCAAACGGCGGCAGGGGGTTGTTCAGCCAAACATCGACCGAATTGGTCAGCAGCTTGCCGAAATAAGTATCATAGTTCTCCAGGAAGCAGATCCGAAGAAGCTTCCGTTCACCATTGAGCAGGGTGATCTTTTCCAGCATCTCATCCATATGGATCGAAGCGGGGACATCGGCCGGATGCGCTTTGCCGGCAATAACGATCTGCAGTTGGCCGTATTTTCGGGCGATCTCGATCAAACGATTCGGGTCCTGAAGTAACAAGCTTGGCCGTTTGTAAGGAGCAATGCGGCGAGCCCAACCGATCGTAAAAGTATTATGGTCAAAATACCAATACTCAAGCATTTTTGCCAGAACTTGCTTATTATCTTGATGCGCCCGCCAAAGATCTTTACGGAATTCGTTGTTATTTCTTAAATTAACGACATTTTTAAGCAATGTTGGATCAGCTTGCCAATCGCCAATCTGCGTCTGATATTTGTCAAACAAGGCCTTAAAGGAGTCCGATAACCAGGTAAAAGTGTGAATTCCATTGGTAATACTTTGAATTTTCTCTTTAAATTCAGGAAATTGCAGCCGGGTCACTTCGCCATGCTTTTGCGCGACAGCGTTAACATGGCTGGAGGTTGTCATCGCTAATTGAGTTAAATTGGCAACGTTGTAGTTTTTATGGTCACGGCCATATTTTTTGACTATTTCTGTCCCTTCAGGACCAAGGGCGGCGGCAAGTTCCTGCATATCAAAGCGATCATGGCCGGCTTCAACGGGAGTATGGCAAGTATAAGCAAAGTTGTTTTTTAGGCTTTCCGGATCGGTATTTTTGGCTTTTTCCACAAAAGCAAAGGCGGCATGGCCTTCATTCAAATGGTTCTTGTTTATGGCGTATTTTAAGGAATTACAAGCGTTAACACCCCCCATGCCCAGGATCATTCTTTGCGCAATCTTGATCCAGGAATTAGAGCTCCGGTAAAGCTGTTCAGTCAGTTCTTTAAAGTATTCCGGGTTCTCATCAAGGTTGGCATCAAGCAAAACTAACGGCACGACATTTTTCTGATCATGGGAAAAAACATAATACTTCCACAGCTTTAAGGTCAGCGGTTGGCCGCTTAAGGTGATCGTGATTTTGTTCTTTAAGGGGATCAAACCTGGATATGTATCCGGGTCCCAGGCAAGCTTTTCCGGCAATTGGCCGCCGGCCCGAAACCAGAATTTCTGCTTAAAATAACCTTTATGCCACATGATGCCGATACCAGACAGCGAGATCCCCAGATCGGCTGCCGATTTCAAGCTATCGCCGGCCAAAACACCAAGCCCGCCGCTATAGATCGGCAGATCGAGCAATTTATTAAGCGGCAGGTTCAAATGATGGTAATAATCCATATCTTTCATGTTAGAGAAGACTTCGTGGCGCGAGATCTTATTTTGCGGGCTGATCGGATTAACGGTCTTGAAAGTATGATAAACGCTTGGCGCCAGGCCAAACTCCATGGAGTAATAAGCAATCGAAGCGGTCTGCTGATCGCGCAGACGTTCTTCGGCTTTAATGATCGATTCTATGGGATAACCAAAAAACTCACGATCGTTGATATCTTTGAGGTATTTATCAGAGGTATCTAGCTGCGATAATTCAATAAATTTATTACGCATTGTCTCGTACCTTTCAAATATTTATTAAGGCAAGTTGATTATAAATTAAATCTTCCAAAAGAGCAAATAGAAAAGGACGAAAGCTTACAGCCATAAGCGTACAGCACTAAGCAAGCAAAATTATATGCGTTTCGATAGGGGAGACTGAAAAACAGTTACGCAACTAAACGAATAAACACAAAAGTGGAGACCAGCGTGCGCTTTTTCAAGCTTAGCGCTTTCCCGCTGAGAGCTTATAGCTTCCCCTTGTTTATTAATCCTGTGGAAAAGCCCAAGGTGACGATATTTTCCGCACCCCAGAGCCTTAAATCGAACCATCATCACCCCCTCGTAAGTATACATAAGATATATTATGCGACATGGCAATTGGGTTGTTTTTTAGCTGTTTAAGGCTCTCCGGATCGCTGGTTTGGGCATAATGTCCCGCGCTTGTTTGATAACCGCGCAATAAATTACGCGGTTATTTTTATATCAACGGCCTTTAACCGTGTACTTTAGTGCACGGTTAAAAAGTATAATTGCGCAGTTTGAGCAACAAGCCACGAAAAGTCACGTAACCTCCCCTATTGAAAAACGGAAATCGAAAACAGTGGTTTGATTTAAAAAGCGAGCTCTTTCTTCATGATCCCCAGCTCCCAAAGTTCCTGCCGGCGGTCGTGGCGGAGAATAACATAGCCGTCATCCAGGGCTTTGATTCCAATATAACTGATCTCATTAAATAATCCGCCGGCGGCAAGATCATAGAGCCAAAGGTTGCCGCCAACGAACAGATCGGTCCGCAGGTAAAGATCGAGCGAAAAGCTGTCTTTCAGCCGGCCGTATTCTTCGAAATAAAAAGGACTCAAACCGCTGTCGGCCAGCGACTTTGTCAGCACCGCTTCATATAATAGAAAATCCAAGATCGGTCGCCGGACGGTCAAGGCACTTGTGATCCGAGTCCGGGTCGCGGTCCCCGGCTTGTATTCATCATGCTGATAATCAAGGGATAAGAAGGCTTTGTTCACGTAAGGCTGGATAAACTGGGTTTCCAGGTAATAGGAAAAATTAAGATCGGCCCCGGTCCGGAAATAACTCCGGTCAACTTCCTGCGGCAAGGCGCTCTCCGGATAGATCTTCTTTTCCTTAATTTGGCCGTAGGTCAAGGTCGGCACAATCGTGTAAAGATGATCGAACAACAAACCTTTCAACCGGCCGCTCGCGGTCAGATCATAACCGCGATCGATGATGCTCCGGTTGATCTCCTCATTAAAACTGTAATCGGCCCCGATGATCAGCCGCGGTTCGATCCCGGCGATATTCCTGACCAGCTCATTTTGACCGGTAAAGCTCCGGCCGTTGCCCTTCGGATCCTCATAATAATTGTAGACATATGAGGCTTTCCCCTGGGCCGGCGACCGCTGCCAACCGGCCAGATCGAACCGGAACTGTTGATGATCGGAAAGCCGGAAAATCTGCTGGACCTCGGCCCCGCCGCCGTCAAAATCGGACAATCGCAACGCCAGGTCGCCGAACCATCGCGGATTGAAAAAATAATGGCTGTGGACCGCCCCCTGCGCGCCATGAAAAATATCTTTCGCCCCTTCCAGCGCCGGAAACGGCAGTTCAAAATATTTCCGCCGCCGGTCATTAAGATATAAAGGGAGGTAATAGATCGGGAGCGAAAAAAACCTTAAAACATTGCCGCGCGCCAGCGTGTAACCGGGATAGATCTCAACCCGGCTGGAATCAAAACTGAAGATCGGATAATTCAGAGGGGAAGTCGTGACCTGATCGGCGACGATCTTCTCGCCGAAAAATTGGACCCGCTTCCCCTTCAGATAGGCCGAAAGATAACCGAACTTCAGGCCTTCGCCGGCGTATTCGCCGGTCCGGGAATTGATCCGGAAGTAATCGCCCTCAAGCGAATATTGTTCATAGCTCCCTTTAAAATTGGCCAGTTCGATCTCGTCCTGGTCATAGCTGATCCGGTCGGCTTTAAGCTTTAGCCGGTCGTAAGCCAGATCAACACCCAGTTTTTTGCTCCGGTCAAAGATGATCTTTTGGCCGTTATAACTGGAGGCTTCGGGGCCCTTGATCGTCAATAAACCGGCCGGCAGTCGGCGGGAAAATTCGGCTTGCGCAAAAGCGGGGAAATAAAGCAGTCCTAAAATAACCGCGCAATAAATTACGCGGTTATTTTTTATCAACGGCCTTTAACCGTGTACTTTAGTGCACGGTTAAAAAGTATAATTACGCGGTTAACTGACCGGATTAGAATAATTTACCACCCTGCGGTTTAACTCTGATCCCGAACATGAAATTGCTATTGGCGCTGTTCAAGAGATCGTCGGCCTGGAAAAGCAGGTCGAGATAATCGACCAGCTCCCGTTCATAGCCGATCCGGAATTTGGGCATGTTCGGCCGCGGATTATTAAGATCATAAATATCGGCGATCACGTTATTGTTGGCCCCCGGCTTAAAGACAAACCCGCCGCCCAGCTGGCTGTTGATCATCCCGAGGCGGAAACTGACGTTGTCGGACATTTTACTGGTAAAGAGAACGTCAAGGACCGACATCTGCCGGGTCGGCCCCTCGCCTATCCCGACCCGATAGTAAGTCTTATCCCCCTGCAGGATATCGACGTCGCCGCGCACCGCGTTGGCCCTGGTGCCGATATCCACTCCGCCGGAGCTCCGCATATTGATCCGGCCGAAATTATCGAAAAATTGGTTGGCTGAAGTAAGGGTCTTTTCGGTTTCCCGGATCGTCCCTTTGATATTCTCCTGGAAGCGCGGATCGGCGACGACCTCCTTGATCCCTTTGTTGGTCTCGCGGAGCTCTTCGGTCAGGCGGTTGAGGTTCTTGGTGATCTCATCGGCCATAACGACCATGCTGACGATCGAGTGCTGAAGCTGGGGATTATCGACCATCTTGCGGATGCTTTCTAAGATCAGCTTGCTCTCCTGAAGGTTTTGAGAGCCGATGTCGATGAAGTCGACGATCCCCGCCGTCGTTATCCCCGGTATCGCCATTCCGGACACATAAACTTCAGCGGAACTGCCGGGCCGGATCTCCATATATTTCATGCCGACCAAACCGTCATAAGCGACCCGCAGGGTCGAATCGGCCGGGAATTTGATGTTTTGGTTGACGACGCAGAAGATGCGGATGTCGGCCGGGCCGGGATCGATACGCATTACTTTGCCGACCCGAAAACCGCGGTAGCGGACCTCGGCGCCGATGGTCAAGCCTTCGACGTTCTGAAAAGTGCCGACCATCTGGTAGCCTTCGCGGACCAGCAAGAGGTCGGTCTTCCAGATCACGACGGCGGCCAGCACGAGCAGCGCCATGATGGTAAAGGCTCCGACTTTGGCGACCGATGTTTTTGACATTCTAGAGTCCCCCCGTGATGAACTTTTTCACCACTGGATTCGTCGATCGCTTCGTCTCTTCCGGCGAACCGATCGGAATGAACTTTCCGTCATGGACCATGACCACGTCGTCGGCGACCCGATAGACCGTTTGCAGCACGTGGGTCACCACGATCGAGGTCACGCCCTGTTTTAATTTTATCATTAAATTTTCAATCGCGACAGAGGTTATCGGGTCAAGTCCGGTAGTCGGTTCGTCGTACAAGATAATGGTCGGATTAAAAGCGAGCGCCCGGGCGATGCAAACCCGTTTTTGCATGCCGCCGGAAAGTTCGGCCGGCATCATCTCCTCGATCCCCTCGAGCTCCACCAGCTTCAGTTTTTCTTTGACTACCTGGGCGATCTTCTCTTCCGTAAAAGCTGAATGTTCCCTTAGCGGGAAAGCCACGTTCTCATAAACGCTCATGGAATCAAAAAGGGCGGAACTTTGAAAGATAAACCCGATCTTTTTACGGATCGCGATCCAATCATCCTCGTTAAGGCCGGTGAGCTCAACACCGTTAAGGTCGATCGTCCCGGCGGTCGGCTCTTCCAGCCCGGTGATCAGCTTCAGCAAGGTGCTCTTGCCGCAGCCCGAAGGGCCGATGATCGCCAGAGAGCGGCCGTCCCGGACGTCGAGACTGACGTTTTCCAAAACTTTCAGTTCGCCGAAATATTTAGTTAGATTCTTTAATTTGATCATTTAAAAAATAAGATCGACAAAAAATAATTGACCACGAACAGACTAATCAGCGTCGTCACGACCGACGAGGTCGTCGACTCCCCTACCCCTTTGGCGCCGCCGTAAGTGTGGAGTCCGCGGTAGCAGGCGATGATCGCGATGATCATCCCGAAGACCACCGTTTTCAGCAAACCGCCGTAGAGGTCCCAAAGCATCAAGAGCCGGCGGGCGTTGGCGATGTATTCCACCGGATTGACCTTGCTGACATAGGTCGCGACCAGGTAGCCGCCGACAAAACCGATGACATTGGCAAAGATCGTCAGGAGCGGGAGCATCGTCATGGCGGCCAGGAAGCGCGGGATGACCAGGTAGCGGACCGGACTGCTGCCGAACGCCCGGAGGGCGTCGATCTGCTCGGTCACTTTCATCGTGCCGATCTCGGCGGTGATCGAAGCGGCGACCCGGGCGGCAACCACGATCCCGGTGATCGCCGGCCCCAGCTCGCGGGCGATGCCGATCCCCATGACCCCGCCGACATAATTGCCGGCGCCGAACTTCACGAACTCGCCGGCGATCTGCACGGCAAAGACCATCCCGACAAAGGCCGAGGTCGTAAGAGCCAGCGGCAGGGACTCAACGCCGATCTTGACCATCTGATCGATCGTCAGCTTGACGTTGACCTTGCCGCGAAAAATATCGCGGACCACCGCCCAGGCTAAAAGAGAGATCTTGCCGACCTCTTCCAGCAAAGCCAGGCTCCGATACCCGATATTTTCAGTTACTCTGGCGTATGGCATAAGGTATTTTCTCGATCACGTCGGTAGCGATCAAGCCGTATTCTCCTTTATCTTTGGCCGCGAGGTCGCCGGCCAAGCCGTGCAATCCGACCCCGTTAACCGCCGCCTGCCGGGCGGACAAACCCTGGGCGCAGAAGCCGGCGATCATTCCGGTCAGGACATCTCCCGTTCCAGCCGTCGCCAGCCCGGGATTGCCGGTCTTGTTCACATAAGTGTTGCCGGAAGGATCGGCCACGACCGTCCGCCGGCCTTTTAACACCAGAAGGCAATTATAACGATGGGCAAATCCGGCCGCGATCTCCAGCCGGTTCCGTTGAATTTCTTCAACGCTCAAGCCGCTCAAGCGGGACATCTCTCCCGGGTGCGGGGTCAAGATCAAGTTAAGGTCCAGCGCGGCTAATTTCTCCGGCCGGCCGTTGTAGACGGCCAGAGCATCGGCATCGAGAACGATCGGCGAAGGAAAACGTTTTTTACTTAAATAGTTGAGGATCTTTTCGGCGATGACGCGGCGCTCCGAAAGGCCCGGCCCCAAGGCAAGAGCGGTAAAATTAAAGGGGAGCCGTTCAAAATCCCTTAGGCCATCGACCCCAAGGGTGATCAGTTCCGGGGCGGCGCAATTAACCTGGTCGGCACAACGATCGGGAACGGCTAAATAAACCAGACCGGTCCCGGAACGGATAGCGGCCCGGCCGCAAAGCAAAGCGGCGCCGAGCATTCCTCTCGATCCGGCCAAAACAAAAAGCCGGCCAAAATCCCCTTTATGCGAATCGGCCCGGCGTTTCGGCAGATCAACTTTCAACATAGACCGACGCCACCGCGTAATCGCGGCTGTGCGAGAGACTAAGGTGGACGTGTTCGAGGATCTTCCCCTGATACGCGAGGTGCGGTTTGCCGTCGCGATTGTTGACGACTTCGACATCCAGCCAGCTGATCCCCCGGTTGGAGCGGCCGAAACCTTTGATCCCGGTGCCGATCGCTTTGGAGTAGGCTTCCTTGGCGGCAAAACGGACGGAAAGTTCGGGGACCTTGTATGCTTTCTGGCGGCGGCAATAACCAATCTCGGCCGGAGAAAAAACCCGGCGGAGGAAATTGTCTCCGTAATTTTCAACCGCGCGCTTGACGCGTTCGATCTCGATTATATCGATCCCGATCCCTTTCACTTGTCCCCTCCCCATCAATAAACCGGCGTACTCCAATCAGCATATTTCGGATTATCGCCGCGCGCCGCTTTGAAGTAAAGGTCCTGGATCTTTTTGGTGATCGGCCCGATCACTCCCCCCGAGATCACCGCCTCATCAACCTGGGCGATCGGCGCGATCTGCGCGCCGGTCCCGCAGAAAAAGAGTTCGTCGGCGGTGTATAATTCCGCTTGCTGGATCCGGCGTTCCACGGTTTTGAGGCCGAGCTCGTCAGCCGCGAGCTTCATGACGCAGACCCGGGTGATCCCCGGCAAGATCGTCTCCGAAAGCGGCGGCGTGATCAATTGGCCGTCCTTGACCATGAACAGGTTCTCGCCGGAACCTTCGGCGACCGTTTTCTCGTGCGAAAGAAGGATCGCTTCGTCAAAACCCTTTTCCAGCGCTTCCGCTTTAGCCAGGGAAGAGTTAAAGTAAGTCCCGGTCATTTTCGCTCCTTGAGGGGCCGACTTAGCCGAGATCCGCCACCAGGATGAAACGCAAACTTTGATCCCCTTGCTGATGTCGAGATAGTTGCCGAACGGCGACATGAACATGCAAAAATCATCTTCGATCCCGATCAGTCCCAGACCGATCTTTTCCTGGGATTTGTAATAAAGCGGCCGGATATAGACATCTTCCTTGTACCCGTTCTTTTTCGCCAATTCGACCGTGATGTCGCACAGCTGGTCAAGAGTATATTTTATCTCCGATTTCAGCCCGAGATTGACCGAGCGCTGCAGCCGTTCGTAATGTTCGCGGAGCTTGACGATGAACATCTGGTTTTTATCGGCGTTCCAATAGCCGCGAATCCCTTCGAACACCCCGGTCCCGTAATTGAAAGCGTGGGTCATGATGGAGATTTTAGCCTGGTCGAAGGGGACAATCTTGCCTTTAAAAAACGCGTATTTCATAAAACCCTCTCTTTACCAACCCGCGACTTCACATCGTTTCCGGAGCCGTGATACCAAGTAATTTTAACACATTGCGTAATGTAATTCGAGTCGCGTCGGCCAGATATTCCCGCGACGGATTGCCCAAGACCTTGCACTGTTCGTAAAATGAATGGAACTGCGTCGCCAGCTCCTTGCCGTATTCGCAGATCCGGTGGGGATGGCGCAGCTGCGCCGCGTCAAAAACCACCTCGGGCCAGCGGATCAGTTTCATAATCAACTGCCGCTCCGCCGGCGTGCTTAACTCGCTGATTTTAACTTACGCTCCGTTCCCCATTCCCTTCCTGGTTATCCCGCAGATCCGGGCGTGACCGTATTGCAGGTAAAAGACCGGATTATCGCTGGAGCGTTTCTTGGCCAGCTCCAGGTCGATATCAAGATGGGAATTGACGTCGGTCGCGGCAAAAAAGAAACGGGTCGCGTCGGCCCCGGTCTCTTCGACCACTTCCTGCAAAGTGATCATCTCGCCGGTCCGCTTGCTCATCCGGACCTGTTCGTCCCCCCGGAAGAGGGCGACCAACTGGCCGATAATGATCTCTAACTTTTCCGCCGGCAAACCGAGCGCCTTAAGGGCCGCTTTGAGCCGCTGAACATAACCATGGTGGTCGGTCCCCCAGATATCGATCATCAGATCATAGCCGCGGTTGAATTTATTCAGATGATAAGCGACATCGGCGGCAAAATAGGTCGGTTTTCCGTCTTCCCGGACCAGGACCCGGTTCTTATCGTCGCCATGTTCCTGGGACTTGAACCAAATCGCCCCTCCTTCTTCAAAGGTCTGGTGATTTCGTTTTAGTTGTTCGACCGCTCCCCTGACCAGGTTCTGATCATGAAGCTCATTTTCAAAAAAGAACCGGTCAAATTCAACCCGGACCAAAGCCAAAATTCTTTTTTGTTCATCGAGATTAAAGTCAAGCATCTCACCGATCGTTTCGCCTTTGATCTCTTTAACGTACGCGCCGCCATAGCCATTTTCCGGGACCGGCTGGCCGGCGCGCGACGCAACAACCGAAGCGTAGAGCTTGTCGACCTGGTTGCCCACATTATTAACGTAAAACTCTTTTTCCACCTTATAGCCGACGGCGGAAAACAGCCGGGCGATGCAATCGCCGACGACCGCCCAGCGGCCGTGCCCAACATGGAGCGGTCCGGTCGGATTAGCGGAGACATACTCCATCAGGATCGAGCGGCCTTGATAATGGCGGCTATTTCCCCAGGCTAGGTCAAGAGCAACAATCTCTTTCAACCGGGCCTCGATCGCCTGATCGGTCAGGAAAAAGTTGATGAAGCCGGGGGGAACGATCTCGATCTTGGCGAAATGTTTTCCCTGGTCGAGCTTTTCGATCTCGGCAACCAGTTCCTTGGCGATCTGAAGCGGCGCTTTCTTTAAGGTCTTGGCGTTGACGATGGCGACGTTGGAAGCGTAGTCCCCCAGCTCTTTACGCGGCGGGACCTCAACTTTAAAGTTGACCGTCTCATTAACACCAAGGAGGCCTAAGGCCCCCTTGATCGAAGATTCGATGGTGGATCGCAGCATTTATTGGTTTTCTTTCAAATTCTTTTTGATCTCGTCGAATTTTTCTTTCCCTTTTTCCAGGGATTCTTTTAATTTGGCCCTGGTCTCCTCGCCTTTACCCGGAGCGAACAACATCCCGCCGATCGCGCCCAGGATCCCGCCGATCGCAAACATTTTGAACAATCTTTTTAAACCCATCTTAATCCTCCTTATTATCTTTTAAGAATACATTAAGCCCTTTGCGCAGACCGCCGACAAAAGCGGCAATGGTCGTGTTTTTAGTCCACTTTTTTTTCGAACCGCCGAACGCGCCGAAGATCATCGTCACCGCGTCGAGGAGCGAGGTGATCGCCAGGACCTTCGCCCTGATCTCGCAACTCATTTTACGAACATCAAGCAGGATCAAAACAATCTGGACCATCGCCACGGTCATGGCCAGAAGCAATAAAACCCCGCAAAAGATCAGGATGTTGATCAAAACCTCGTACATCTCTTAGCCTCCTTCAAATTCTTCTTCGATCCGTTCCGCTTCTTCCAGGCCGGCGGCAAAGGCCTCGCCGAACCGATCGACAACCTCACCCAAATTAAAATCATGGACCTTGGACTTGATAAGCGCTCTGGTCTCGTCGCTGATCGACGACGAAAGCATTAGCCCCATGATCCCGCCGATCAAGCCGCCGGCAAGCAGACCGACCAATAAGCCGTCTTCTTTTTCGGGCATTTAAGTTCCTCTGGGAAAGGAACCGAGCAGTTTCAGGAACGAGGTCTTCTTTTTGATCTTGCCCAAAACTTCCCGGATCTCCGGATCGCCGCGATGCCCCTGCATATCGAGAAAGAAATAATAATCACCCAGCGACTTTTTCGACGGCCGGGACTCGATCTTGGTCAGGTTGATGTTGCGGCCGGCAATCTCCGCTAAAACGTCATGCAACCCGCCGGGGCGGTCTTTGGCGATCGAAAAAGCGATCGAAGTCTTGTCGTCGCCGGTCCGGGAATGGTCCTTTTTCGCCAGCACGATAAACCGGGTCTTATTATCTTTAGCATTGATCTTAGAAGCGATGATATTCAAACCGTAAAGCGCGGCCGAAGCCTTGGTCCCGATCGCGGCAAAGACGCTCCCTTTGACCTTGCCGTGAGCAATGATCTTTTCCCCCAGCGAAACCGCGACCTGCCGGACGGCATCGGACGAACTGTAGGACAAATGAAGCTTAACCTTTTTAATTTTCCGGCGTAAAAAATCCCGGCATTGGTCGAGGACCGGCGGATTGGAGATGACATCGGTCACTTCCTGGAGCTTGATCCCTTTCTGGGCGATCAGGTAATGATGGATCGGCATGACAAATTCAGCTTTGATCCGGAGGTCGACTTCTTAGACCAGCATGTCGGTGACGACCCCGATCGTCCCTTCGATCGAATTCTCGATCGGCACGACCGCCTCATCAATTTTGCCGCGGTCAGCGGCTAAGAGGAGTTCGGAAAAAGTGGCGTAAGAGATCAGGTCGGCGTTTTTCAGTTTTTTGACGTATAAGAGACCGGCTTCTTCGCTGTTGGTCCCTTCAGGCCCGAGGTACCCTACTTTCATATTTAACAACCTCCAACTTGGAATCCTTCAGCATTTCACTTGCCAGAGCGTCGGGATAGCCGCCTTCATAGACCAGTTTCACCAGTCCGGCATTAATGATCATCTTAACACAGATGACGCAGGGCTGAAAGGTGCAGTAGAGAGTCCCGCCTTCGATCTTAACCCCGTGCCAGGCAGCCTGGATTATAGCATTTTGTTCGGCATGGAGACCGCGGCAAAGTTCGTGCCGCTGACCGGAAGGGATATCCATCTGTTTGCGGATGCAGGTTTCAGCGGTGCAATGCTTGAAGCCGCGGGGCGCGCCGTTATAACCGGAGGCGAGGATCCGTTTGTCTTTGATAATGACCGCGCCAACGCTCCGTTTGACGCAGGTCGCCCGTTCGGCCACGTCATGCGCGATCTTCATGAAATAATCGTCCCAGGAGGGCCTCATTTTTTCCTTTTTAACACAGCGCGGGCAGCTTTTTCTATCGCTTCAGCGGTTAAACCGTATTTAACCAGCAGCTCGTCCGGCTTGCCGGATTCGCCGAAAACGTCTTTCAAGCCGACCCGAACCATCGGAACGACGCAATTCTCGACCAGGACTTCGGCCACGGCGCCGCCGAGTCCGCCGAGGATCGAATGTTCCTCGACCGTCACAACCGCCCCAGTCTTAGCGGCGCACTCGACGATCAGTTGTTTGTCTAACGGCTTGATAGTGGAAAGGTTAACAACCTGCGCTTCGATCCCCTTCTTGGCCAGCTCTTCGGCGGCATCAAGAGCGGTCGCGACCATAATGCCGCAGGCAAAGATCGTCAGGTCTTTTCCTTCTCGCAGAATAAAGCCCTTACCGATCTTAAAGGTGTAGTTTTCATCGTTGATGATCGGCGTTTTAGGTCGGCTCAAGCGGATATACATCGGTCCGTGGAATTTAGCCGCTTCGCGGATAACCTTTTCGGTCTCGACCGAATCGGACGGGACCACGACCGTCATGTTCGGAATAACCCGCATGATGGCGATGTCTTCATTGGCCTGATGGGAAGCGCCGTCTTCCCCGGTCACGATCCCGGCGTGAGTAACGACGATCTTAACGTTAGCCCGCGTATAGGCGACCGACAAACGGACCTGGTCCCAGGCCCGGCCGGAGCCAAAGACGGCAAAGGTCGAAGCAAAGGCGATCTTGCCGCAGGCGGCTAAGCCGGCCGCGGTCCCGATCATATCTTGCTCGGCAACCCCCATATTAAAGAAACGATCCGGGAACAATTTCCCGAACTCCGCCGTTTTGGTCGAAGCGGAAAGATCGGCGTCCAGGACCACGACGTTCGGGTTCTCTTTCCCCAGCTGGGCCAAGGCTTTGCCGTAAGCGTCGCGGGTGGCGGCTAATTTCTTTTCGCTCATTGTTTACTATCCTCTATTTTACAAAGTTCGCAAAGAGCCTGTTTTTCCTGCTCCGGGGTAGGGGGTGAGCCGTGGAAGCTTAGCGGCGCCGCTTCCATGAAGCTGACCCCTTTTCCTTTAATAGTGTCGGCAATTATTACGGTCGGCTTCCCCTTGATCTTCTTAGCGCTATCCAGCGCGCTGATCAGCGCTTTGATCGAATGGCCGTCACAGCGGATCACGTGCCAGCCAAAAGCTTTCCATTTATCCTCAAAAGGATTGATGTTCTTGATATCCTCGACCTTGCCGTCGATCTGATATTTATTGTGGTCGACGATCGCGGTGAGGTTATCGAGCTTGCGGTGACCGGCGGTCATCGCCGCCTCCCAGATCTGCCCCTCCTGGCATTCGCCGTCACCCATCAAACAGTAGACCCGGTAATCTTTTTTGTCCAACCGCCCGGCCAGCGCCATCCCATTGGCGGCAGAGAGCCCCTGCCCGAGGGAACCGGTCGACATCTCAATCCCGGGAAGCGAGAGCATATCGATATGCCCCTGGAGCGAACTCCCCATCTGACGGAGGGTTTTGAGATATTTGGCCGGAAAATAGCCGGCTTCAGCCAGGGCGGAATACAAAACCGGAGCGGCATGCCCCTTGCTCATCACAAAACGGTCCCGCTCGGTCCAACCGGGATCTTTGGGATTATGTCTTAAAGTGTGGAAATAAAGGACGGTGATGATATCGGCGGCCGAAAGCGAACCGCCCGGGTGTCCGGAAGAAGCGGCGCAGGTCATTTGGATCACGTGTTTGCGCAAAACAGCCGCTTTTTCTTGTAATTTTTTTATCTCGTCGCCGCTCATTTCGTCATTCTACCATAATTTTAATCTCGGGCTCAAGTCAAACTTTAAACTTGTCCTGCACCGCTTTCTGCAGTTTGGTCATCAGCTTTAAGATATCACGGCTCGAAGCCTCGCCTAGATTAACGATAAAATTAGCGTGCTTTTCCGAGACCTGGGCGTCGCCGCAGCGCAGGCCTTTACAGCCAGCCGCCTCCAGCAATTGTCCGGCCGCTTTTTTGTTTGGGTTCTTGAAAACACTGCCGGCATTCGGGATCCCCAGCGGCTGTTTAACTTTTCGCTGGGCCAGATATTCCTGGATCTTCTGGCGGCTCGCTTTGGCCGAACCGCTTTTCAACTTAAAAACGGCTTCCACCACCGTCAGCCCCTTTTTTTCAACTCCGCTCTTGCGGTAGCCGAAGCCCAGCTCCTTTTTTTTCAAAAGCTGTTCCTCGCCGTTCCGATCGATCACTTTAACGTATTCCAGACAATTTGCGATCTCCCGCCCCCAGGCCCCGGCATTCATGACGACCGCTCCCCCAACCGTCCCCGGGATCCCGGCTAAAAATTCCAGGCCGATAAGATGACGGCGCAGGGCCGCCTGGACCAACTGCGGCAAATAAACCCCCGCTTCGGCATGAAGCAGGTTATCCTTGAAATAGATCCGTTTTAAGCCGCCGGAAAGTTTAATGACCAACCCGCGAAACCCCTTATCCAGCGCCAGAACGTTGGTCCCGGCGCCAAGAATAGCTCGTTTAAGTTTCTTCTCTTTAGCGTAAGCGATCGCTTCGGCCAGCTCCGCCTGGTTCTTGGGAGCGCAGAATAACCGGGCCGGCCCGCCGATCCGAAACGAGGTGTGTTTTTTTAACAATTCATCTTTAAGGTATTTCATCTTTATTTGCAAGCTTACAGCAAAAAGCTTTAAGCTGTAAGCTGAAAGCTTTCTTTTTATTCCCTCATCTTCAATCTAAGCAGGATCTCTTTGCCGACGGTATGGATATCGCCCGCCCCAACCGTCAGGACAATATCGCCCGGCTTGATCTCTTTCATCAGCTGTTCAACGATCTTTTCTTTCTTCGGGATATAGGACGCTTTTTCTTTGTCGAGCAAAATGGCGATTGTCCGACCGGTAATTCCCGGGATCGGCTTTTCCGAAGCGGCGTAGATATCGGAGATGATCACCCGGTCGGCATCGCCGAAAGCGGTGGCAAACCGATCTTTAAGAATCTTGGTCCTGGTGTAACGGTGCGGCTGGAAAACACAGACGATCTTGCGTCCCGGCCACCCGGAACGGGCGGCAGAAAGTGTCGCCTTGATCTCGGTCGGATGATGGGCGTAGTCGTCGATGATCATAATGTCATCTTGCTCGCCGACGATCGAAAAACGGCGGCGGGCGCCGACAAAGGTCTGCAAAGCGCCGACCATCAGGGAAAAATCGATCCCAAACTCAAAGCCGATGGCAAAGACCGCCAGACTGTTGAGGACATTCTGCCAGCCGGGGACCGCCAGGGCCACCTCGCCGATATCCTCCCCTTTTTTCTGGAGAATAAAAGTCGAGTTAAATTTGGAAAACTTAAGGTTCTTGGCGCTGTATTCCATCGCCGGATCGAGCCCGTAGGTGATGAAACGCTTGCCGACCCTCTCCATCAGCCGGCGATTATTGGGATCGGTCCCGTCGACCAGGATAAAACCGGTCGAAGGAACTCGGGCGGCAAACGCCTCAAAGGTCCGGAGGAGTTCGTCGATATTACCGAAATGCTCCATGTGGTCTTCTTCAATATTGGTGATGACTTCGATCGTCGGGGAAAGGAAAAGAAAAGAACTGTCCGATTCGTCCGCTTCGGCGACACAGAAGCCGCCACTCCCCATCTTGGCGTTGCCGCCGACGTAGTCCATGTCGCAGCCGATCAAGAAGGTCGGGTTCAGTTTGGCGGCGTCGAGAACTTTGGCGCACATGGCGGTGGTCGTCGTCTTGCCGTGGGTCCCGGCGATCGCGATCCGGTTCTGCGAGCGGGACATGATCCAGGCGAGCATCTCCGCCCGTTTGATGATCGGGATCTGTTTCGCCTGGGCCTCTTTCAGTTCCGGATTTTCAAAGGTCACTGCCGAAGAATAGACGACCAGATCGATCCCCCGGACGTTATTGGCGTCGTGGCCAATCTGGATCTTGACCCCCATGTCTTTTAGGCGGACGGTATTGGGGTTTTCTTTGATGTCGGAGCCGCTGACCTTAAGGCCCATCTCATGCAGGATCTTGGCCAGCCCGGAAACCCCGCACCCGCCGATCCCGACCAGATGGATACTTTTTACTTTATTAAAATCAAGCGATGACATTGAGAATATCTTTCGCCGCATTCGGCCGGGCCAAACTGCGGCAAGCGCCTTTCATTTTAGTTAAATTCAGGGTCTGATCGTTGACCAAAACAGCGAATTTCTCCGGGGTCAGCTCGCTGTTCTTGATGAATAAACCGGCCCCCGCTTCCGCCACAACTTGAGCGTTAAGGTCCTGATGCCCTTCGGCTGAAAAAGGGAAAGGGACCAGGATCATGGGCAAGCCGCGGGTTAAAAACTCGGCGATCGCCGTCGCCCCCGCCCGACTGACCACCAGATCGGCCGCCGCGATCGCTTCTCCCATATTATACATGTATTCCACCGGTTTATAAAAAGAATAATTCCGGCCGGCGAGCTGCCGCAAAACCTCCGGATAATCCCGATGGCCGACCACGTGAATGATCCTGATCCCGGGATTGATCAGGGGCAAGGCGCCCATAACCGCCCGGTTGATTGTTCTCGCTCCCTGACTGCCGCCGACCACGAGGACCACCCGTTCATCGGGCTGGCAGCCCAGCTTGGTCCGGCTGGACTCACGGTCATAAGAGAGGATCTCCCGCCGGACCGGGTTCCCGGTCACGGTCCCGGCCAGATATTGCTTCGACTGTTCGAACGAGAGGAAAACTTTTTTTGCCCAGCGGGCATAGAACCGGTTGGTCACCCCCGGCAGAACATTCTGTTCATGAATGTAGATCGGGATCGATAAAATCTTGGCCGCCAGGACGACCGGCAAACTGGCGTAACCGCCGGTTGAGAGGAGGAGCCGCGGCCGTTCTTTTCGCAAAAGCGCGAGCGCCTGAAAAAAACCGATCAAGGAAACAAAGGGGGCGGAAATCGCTTTATAGGAAAGTTTCCGCAGGAGCGCCCGCGAACGGATCAGCCTGATCGGAAAGCCGGCTTTCGGGACCAGTTCTTTTTCCAACCCTTCCGCGCTGCCGATAAATATTATCTCGGCTCGCGGATCGTGAGCCTTTAACTCCTCCGCGATCGCGATCCCCGGATAGATATGGCCGCCGGTCCCGCCGGAAACGATGGCGATCTTCATGCTGTCCCTTTCTTGGAAATATTTAAGATCACGCCGACGGCGAAAAGATTAATGATCGTAGCGGTCCCGCCGTAACTGATGAAGGGCAAAGGAATCCCGGTCGTCGGGACTAAGCCAACCACGACCATGATATTGATCAGCGCCTGGGTCGTCAGCCAGGCGACGAGGCCGGTCGCCAGCAAGCTCTTGAACGGATCTTTCGCGCCAAGGGCGATCATAAAGCCGCGGTGGGCAAAGAGGACAAAGAGCGAGATCACCGCCAGCGCCCCCAGGAACCCGGTCTCTTCGCAAAGAATGGCGAAGATAAAATCAGTGAACTGTTGCGGCAGATAGTAGAACTTTTGCCGGGAAGCCCCCAATCCCAACCCCATAAACCCACCGGAACCGACCGCCAGCAGTGATTGAATTATTTGAAAACCGATCCCCTGCGGATCCTGCCAGGGATCGAAAAAAGCCAGGAACCGCCTCATCCGGTACGGGCTGGTCACCCCCAGGAGCCCGACCGTAATTATCGCCAGGAGCCCCAAAACCGCGAATTGCGCATACTGCATCCCGGCGACAAATAGCATCGCGAAGACCGCTCCGCCTAGGGTTAAAACGGTCCCCAGATCGGGCTGCTTGATGATCAAGCCGGCGACCAGGCCGAAGATCAACAGCGCGGGGAGGACCCCGTTGATAAAATTACCGATACTCCCCTTTTTTTCGACCAGCAGTTTAGCGATAAAGACGGTCAGGGTAAACTTGATCAGCTCTGACGGCTGGAAAGACAAGATCCCCAGATCGATCCAGCGCGAAGCGCCGCTGATATTATGGCCGACACCCGGAACAAAGACCAGGATCAATAAAAGAACGGAAAAGGCAAAAAGCGGAAAAGCAATCTTTTTTAGTTTTTGCAGATCGAGGTTGAAGCCGTAAAGACAAGCTCCAGCCCCCAGCAAGAGATAAAACAAATGGCGCTTGATATAATAAAGGAGATCGGCGTGTTTCATTCCCATGGTCGGACTGGCGGAAAAAATAGTTATCGCGCCAACGGCGGAAAGCAGGATCACCGCCAGCAGGAACCAATAATCTATTTTAAGTTTCGGCATAATTCCTTGAATATCCGGCCCCGTTCCTCGTAATTACCGAACATGTCGAAACTGGCGCAGGCGGGAGAGAGGAGAACGACCTCCCCGTTGGCCGCCAAACGGTACGCTTCCCGAACGGCATCCCCCATGGAAAACCCGGCCCGGGAGATCCGGTCGTAACCAATCTCGCGCAGCGCCGCTTCAAACCGATCGGCCGCCTCGCCGATCAAGACGACCGCTTTGGCCGATTCTTTCACCAGCTTCATCATTTCATCAAGACCGACCCCTTTATCGCGCCCGCCGAGGATCAGGACCAAGCCCCGTCCTTTAAAGGTCTCGATCGCCACCATGGTCGAATCGGGATTGGTCGCTTTGGAATCGTTATAGAACTCGATCCCCTTCTTTTTCCGAACGAATTCGATCCGGTGTTCGACCCCCGGAAAAGTTTTGAGGACTTTGGCGACCTGTTCTTTTTTGATCCCGCAGAGATTGGCGACGGCGGCCGCCGCCAGGGCGTTTTCCAGATTATGCCGGCCGGGGATCTTGATCTCCGCCGGATCAAGCGAGAGAATCTCGGCAGTCTGTTTTTTCGCGAAAGGAACCGTCTGCGCCTTGGCCCCCTGGACCATTTTTACGACCTGGAGATCGTCGGCGTTATAGACCAGATGATCGGCCTTCGTCTGCTTGGCAAAAAGCCGGGCTTTTTGGGCGATGTATTCTTCAATCGTATGGTGCCGCTCCAAATGGTCGGGCTGGATGTTTAAGATCACGCTGATCGAGGGTTTGAAATCAACGATCGCTTCCAGCTGATAACTGCTGACTTCGACCACCACGTAATCAAGATCGGCATCGCTCACTTCGATCAAGGGGAGTCCGATATTACCGGCGACCGCGACCTTCTTCCCTCCGGCTTTGAGCATTTCACCGATCAGGGTCGTCGTCGTCGTTTTGCCGTTCGTTCCGGTGATGGCGATGATCGGCTTGGTCAGAAAACGAAAGGCCAGCTCGATCTCCGAGATCACGGGAATTTTATTTTTTCTAGCCAGCTCAACGATCGGAATATCGAGATGGACCCCCGGACTAACCACTACCAAGTCTAAGCCTTCAACCAGCTCCGGAGGATGCGCCCCCAGGAACAGGCGGATCCCTTTGCTCGTTAAGGCTTCAAGCTGATCTTTTGGAAAAAGCTCTTCTTTCTTTGAGTCGGTCACCGTCACGACCGATCCCAGTCCGGCCAGCTTTATGGCGGCCGAAAAGCCGCTTTTCCCTAAACCGACAATCAGTATTTTTTTGCCGGTGTTCATTTGATCAATATTCCCGCGAGTCCAAAGATCAAACCAAGTCCCCAGAAACCAAGGACAACTGGAACTTCCTTGAAGCCAAGCAATTCAAAATGATGGTGGAGCGGCGCCATCCGGAACGGCCGCCATTTAAAGAATTTATAAAAGCCAACCTGGAGAATGACCGACAATGTTTCCAGGACAAAAACACCGCCGATCACGATCAGCCGGAGCTCCTGATGCATAAGGACAGCGATCCCGGCCAGTAAGGCGCCGATCGCCAGCGACCCGGTGTCCCCCATAAATACTTGGGCGTTGGGGAAATTATAAAAAAGAAAAGCGATCACCGCGCCAGCGGCAATCAGGCATAAGCTGGTCGCGTCGACCAGCCCTAAACGGTTGGCAATAACGGCAAAAAAAAGAAAAGCGACTCCCCCGGTCCCGGCCAGCAAACCGTTGAGACCGTCAGTTAAATTGGTCGCGTTAGCGGCGCCAACAATAATAAAGGACGAGCCAAGCAAAAAGAGGATCGGTTCACTAAAGTAAAGATATTTAAGCCAGCCGCCAATTTGCTGATGATAACCGATGGTGACCAGAAAATAAGAAAAAATGGCGGCAAAGGTGGTTTGCAGCATAATTTTCTGCCAAAAAGTCAGCCCTAAATTTTGTTTCTTAGCGGTCTTAATATAATCATCGTACAGGCCGATCCCGGCAAAACAAAGCATCAGAAAAAGCAGGGCCAGGTAACGGAAATCCATTTCGACGTTGATGCAGATGAGGGTAAAAATGAAAATGGTGAGCAAAAAACCGAGCCCCCCCATGATCGGGGTCCCGGCTTTGCCGTAATGGCTTTGCGGTCCTTCCACTCTGATAAATTGCCGCAGTTTAAAATACCGCAAACCAGCGACAACCGGATAAGTGATCAGCAGGGAAATAAAGACCGCCGCAAAAAAAAGCGCAATCTGGGAAATCACGAGGCTATATTATCACATTTTAGCGAGACAAAAAAGCCCTCCCGGGGATAACCCCAAAGAGGGCTTTTATAAACAAGGAAACGATTACATTGGAATCCGCATGCCGCCTTCTAAATACAGCCCGCCGCCATTGGCGCTGACGCTGAAAGGAAAACCTCCGATGGTAACCGAATAATTGAAGCTGTTGTTGGCATACCCGACGTTGCCGTAGAGTAAACCGACCCCGGCCACCGGGAAATCAGCTCCGCCGAAGATCTTGAAACCGATCCCGCTCGCCGAGCCAGCCCCAGATACGTTGAGTTGATAAAAGTTATAATTCAATCCACCCCCAACATACGGAGAGAACGTCTGGCTTTCCATCGGGATAGCAAACCGGCCTATTCCTCCGATCTGGATCCAGCCAACGTTATTGGACGAGAGCTTATAGTTGCCTTCCGCTCCCAGCTCCAGTCCTTTTACGCTTTCAACCGGGAAGAAATAGCTTTCCACGCCGATCGATAAACCGCTGAAATCACCGGACATGAAGGTAATCTTAGGAGAGATCGACATTCCGGACTTTTTCACGGTCGTACCCGAAGCCGCCTGCGCTTGCAGAGCTTTGGCCGCCGGGGTAGTCTTCTTCACCTGCGCGTCGGCCGTTACCGCGAAAATCGCAGTCAGCATCAAAACCGTAATAACAGAAATAATTTTTTTCATTCATTTCACCCCCTTATTTTTTAAATTCGATATTTACTCACTGATTTTTAACCGCGGAATTTCCTCCTACCGGCGGACAAGAATTCCGCGGTTAAATCTCGGTTAATGCTATCATATTTCAGTTATTAAGCAAATAGGTCAAATAGCCGGAAAAATATTGCCGCGGTCCAAAATACCGGCCGGATCGAAATGGGCCTTTACCCGACGCATCTCTTCGATTCCTTTGGCCCCGTACATGACTTTTAAATATTCATATTTGATCTTCCCAATCCCATGCTCGGCCGAGACCGTCCCGCCCAGCTCAACCGCCTTCCGCACAAAGAGCCGGACCAATTCTTTGGCTCGAACCATTTCCGCCTCATTTTTAGGCAACAAGTTGACGTGGAGGTGGTTATCGCCGATATGGCCGAATTTAATATAAAAAAGCTTACAGCTTAAAGCTTTAAGCTGATTATTATAATAGTTAAACATCTCCCTGAATTTATCTTCCGGCACGGCGATATCGGTCGCCATTTTGGTCAAATGGTGTTCTTTAAACAGTTCGTTGATATGCTCCGGGATAGCGTGGCGGAACTGCCGCAGAAGGGCTTGTTGCTTAGCGTCGCTCCCGATCCAGGCTTCTTCCAGAGAAGAATCATAGGCTGACAACAGCTTCTCCCACTCTTCAAGGTAATTACTGTTCCGTTCGGTGAGCTCCTGCTCGATATAGACCGCCGCTTCCCGTTCCCGCGGGATATGGGGGTAGCTCCTCCCCAACATTTGCAAAGTGTTGGGATCAAAGTATTCAAAAAAGTTGATCGACTGATCGCGGAGTTTTTTCGCCGCTTCCACAAAGCCGATGGCTTGCGCTTCCGTCTTAAAGAAGGCGACCAGCTCAAAGGTCTCTTTCATTATCGGCAGGAGTTTGACTTCGATCTCGGAGATAAAGCCGAGGGTCCCCTCCTGGCCGATAAACAAATCGATCAGTTCCATCCCCGGCCGCGCGTAATACCCGGCCGCGTTCTTGAGCCGCGGCATGTTGTAAGTCGGCAAAGTTAAGCCGGACGCCGGCCCCTGGCCCCTTTTTAACTCCAGTTTTTCACCATTGGTTAATATTACTTTTAAGCCTACAGTATGATCGCGGGTCGAACCGAAACGGTAGCTCCGTCCGCCGGAAGCGTTAGTGTTGACGTTCCCGCCGACCGTGGCGCTCTTCTCCGTCGGATCCAGCGCGTAAAACAAGCCGTATGGCGCGCACGCTTTGGCCAATTCTTCCAAAGTTACACCGGACTGGATCAGCGCGGTCTTCTTCACTGGATCGATCTCAATTATTTTAGTGAGTTTTTGGACCGAGAGGATATTGCCGCCGAAAGGAATACAGCCGCCGGTCGTCCCGGTCTGCGCGGCGGAAAAGGTCAGCGGCGTTTTATTGGCGGCGGACTCCAGAAGAACTTCTCTGGCTTCTTTTTCATCACTAGGCAAATATAAACCTTCAGCGGAGCCGCCCGTCAGGTTCGAGCTGTCTTCCAGATAGCCGGCGATGATCGATTGGTCGGTGATTTTACGCATGTCTTCATTATATCAAATGTAGGGCAACGGCTTGTCCGTTGCCGCGGCAAGGGATGAACCCTTGCCCTACATTTAAAACATAGTATTCTCTGACCCCGCGACTGAACGTCGCGGTTAAAGCAATGTTTAACCATAACCGCGGCGTTTAGCCGCGGTTTATAACAATTTCTCTAATGGTCACAAGAAAAGCGAATACTTAACGTATTCGCTTTTCTTTAATTTATCGAGGGCAAAAACCCCGGCGACGTTCTACTCTCCCCCAAAACGAAGTTAAGGAGTACCATCGACCCGGGAGGATTTCACTGCCGTGTTCGGAATGGGAACGGGTGGGACACCTCCGGTATGGTCACCGGGATTTTTACCCTCGTATAAATATGTTAGCGTTGAAGCCCGAAATAAATCCCCGCAATGCGAGATTGAGAGAATAAATAAGTCCTCGACCGATTAGTACTGGTCAGCTCAGACGTTGCCGCCTTTACACCTCCAGCCTATCAACCCTGTGTTCTTCAGGGGGTCTTACTCCTTCACCCTTGCGGGATCCAGATGGGAAAACTAATCTTGAGGTGGGCTTGATGCTTAGATGCTTTCAGCATTTATCCCTTCCAGACATGGCTACCCAGCGTTTGCAGGTTGGCCCCACAACTGGTACACCAGAGGTCTGTTCCTTCCGGTCCTCTCGTACTAGGAAGGACTCCTCTCAATTTTCCTTGCGACTGCACCGGATATGGACCGAACTGTCTCACGACGTTCTGAACCCAGCTCACGTACCGCTTTAATGGGCGAACAGCCCAACCCTTGGAACCTGCTCCAGCTCCAGGATGCGATGAGCCGACATC